>Ga0265300_10000642_pt1 | contig 36636 bp, 42 predicted proteins | sample AusTroGonzalo_MG_FD_193482 | JGI IMG/M metagenome (GOLD analysis project Ga0265300, IMG submission 193482) | Bovine rumen microbial communities from tropical cattle in Woodstock, Queensland, Australia - Gonzalo_03 | ecosystem: Host-associated > Mammals > Digestive system > Stomach > Rumen ...
ACCCTACAGCAGCCGTTCTTCTTTTTGGATTTAGAGCGTGGCTATGTGCTGTTTTTCGCAGATTACATCGCGATAGTTGTTGCCTTGGCCGCTGCGATGCATTGCATTTGTAAAATTTATGTAAAGTGCATGCAAAACCTTTGCTAATCCTACATTTTAGGGATTGAATTAATTGGTTAGACTTTTTATCTTGACTGTGTATCAATTCGCAGGTTGTGGGTATGATTTACATTGTTGAAGATGATTTAGAAATCCGCGAACTGGAAACTTACGCACTCAAGAGCAGTGGCTTTGATGTCATGGCCTTTGATTGCGGAAAAAAATTGGACGAAGAAGTCAAGGTTTGCGTGCCAGACCTCTTTATTCTTGATATCATGTTGCCGGGGGAAGATGGCCTCAGCATTTTAAAACGTCTCCGCACTCAAGAAAATACCAAGAATGTCCCGGTAATCATGCTCACTGCCAAAAGTTCCGAACTCGATAAAGTCAAGGGGCTCGACTTGGGGGCGGACGATTATATCGCCAAGCCTTTTGGCATTTTAGAATTCGTATCGCGAGTCCGAGCTTTGTTGCGTCGTTCGGGAATCACAAAAACGGAAATCGAAGAAACGGCAAAAATTTCGCTTGGGGGAGTTGTTATTGACCCTGCGACTCGTACGGTTACCGTTGGCGGTGACAACATAGAATTGACTTATAAAGAATACGAGCTTTTAAAGCTTCTCATGTCGCATCCGGGGCTTGTTTTTTCTCGGCAGCAAATTCTAGAGAAAATTTGGGGTGTCGATTTCAATATCGATACGCGGACTGTTGATATGCATGTTAAAACACTCCGTCAAAAGTTGGGCGAGCAGGGGGCTATCGTACAAACGGTTCGTAACGTCGGATACAAGGCCCAATGAAAGTTAGAATCCGCTATAGCTTGATTTACATGGGCGTTCTCGCCGCTCTTTTTGCGGTTATTTTTACGACTCGTGTTTTTGAAGGCGAAATGGCGGAACAGCTCAAGGGGCACCTGCGCGAAAAGCTCCGTCTTGTTGAAATCGCTTATGCCAATGAAATGGTGGGGAACGCCCCGCAAAAGCTTGCTCAATTTGCAAATGAAGAACTCCGCATTACGCTGATTGACTCGACTGGCGCGATTCTCTACGATAGCGATGCCGAAGCGAGTAAAATGGAAAATCACAACGACCGCGAGGAAGTGACAGATGCGTTTGCGAAAGGAGTGGGCGAGGATCTTCGCTATTCTACGACGCTTCAGGCCAAGGCTTTTTATTTTGCAAAACGGTTGAAGGATGGCAATGTCTTGCGACTCGGCACGCGTCAGGCGAGTTTGAAACAGGCTTATTCCAAAACGCTTCCTTATCTTTTTGCATTGCTCGCTGCGATTGTTGTTGCTGCAATCCTTATAGCGATTGGGCTCAGCCGCGTTTTTATCAGTCCGCTTCAAAAGCTGGTCGATCAGCTGGGGACGCCCGAATGGAAGAACATCGAGAACATTTACAAGGAAATAAGCCCGCTTGTCAATGTGATTCAAAAGCAAGACCTTGAATTGCAGTTGACGATTGAGCAGCTCTCGAACGAAAAGCAAAAGATTTCGCACTTGAAAGATGAATTTACGGCAAACGCGTCGCACGAACTCAAGACTCCGCTGACGTCGATTTCTGGCTATGCCGAGCTTATCGAAAGCGGAATGGCGAAACCCGAAGATGTCAAGGTCTTTGCCGGCAAAATCCACAAAGAGGCGAAACGCCTGCAATCTATTGCAAACGACATTATCACGCTTTCGAAGTTGAATGACCGCGAAAGCGAACCGTTTGACCTTAACGAAAATGTCAATCTTTGGAACTTGTCGCACGCTTGTATAGACAGCCTTATTTTGAATGCGAATAAAAAAACGGTCCAGCTTTCTTTAGACGGGGATTCTAAAGCCGAAGTGGCCGGAAATTCAAAGTTGATTTACGAAATGATTTTCAACTTGGTTGATAATGCTGTCCGTTATACGGAACCGGGCGGCAAAGTAGTCGTGCTTGTTCAACCCAACGCCGTTGTCGTGAAAGATACCGGAATCGGAATTCCTGAAGAATCTCAGTCTCGCATTTTTGAACGTTTCTATCGCGTCGATAAAAGCCGCTCTAAGGAAACTGGCGGAACGGGCCTTGGACTTGCCATTGTCAAGCACATTGCCGAGGTCCATCGCGCGAGCATTCACTTGAATTCGACTGTTGGCTTTGGTACTGAAATTAAAATTAGTTTTCCTCCATTTTTAAAACAAAGTAAAATTCTATGATTCTTGCTATTCTTAAAATGATTGGTTGCCTTGCTCTCCTCATGTTTGGCATGAAGACGATGAGTGAAGGCTTGCAAAAACTCACCGGCGGGCACCTTCGTGCTGTTCTTGGAACCATGACGAAGCATCGTGTGGGCGGTCTCCTTACGGGTACTTTTGTGACTGCGGCGGTGCAGTCTTCTACCGCGACGACCGTGATGACGGTCAGCTTTGTCAATGCGGGGCTACTCACGCTTAAGCAGGCGATTCCAGTCATTATGGGCGCGAATATCGGAACGACGGCGACGGCGTGGATAATGTCCATATTCGGTTTTCAGTTCAACATGAGTAGTTTTGTGTGGCCGATTTTCGGGGTAGGCATTGCGCTTTCGTATGTCCGTAAAAATGGGGTGCGGAGCTTTGGTGAATTTATCTTTGGCTTTGCCTTCATGTTCCTTGGGCTTACGACGCTTCGCGAAAATGCGGTGGCGATGGATCTCTCGCATAATGAAACGATTATCAATTTCTTTGCGACCACGGGCGGATGGGGCATTTTCAGTACGCTTTTGTTCTTGTTGCTGGGTGGCATTCTCACGATGTGCGTGCAGTCTTCGGCGGCTATCATGGCGATTACACTTATCCTTTGCAGCAGCGGAGTCCTCCCGATTTACCAAGGTATTGCACTTGTGATGGGCGAAAACATCGGTACGACGGTGACCTCGAACCTTGCGGCGCTTTCGGCGAGTACGCAGGCAAGGCGTGCGGCTTTGGCTCACATGTTGTTCAATGTTTTTGGCGTGGTGTGGGTGCTTATCATCTTCAATCCCTTCGTGAACATGGTCTGCCATGTGGTGGGCTTCGACCCGAACTTTGTTCCGCAAACTGAAGAACAAATTGCTCAAGCCAGTGTCCGCGTGACGTACGCCCTTTCGGGATTCCATACGGCATTCAACATGTGCAACGTGCTGTTCCTTATTTGGTTCATCAAGCCGATGGAAAATCTCATTTGCAAAATCATTCGCGAAAAAGATGATGGCGAAGAATTCAAACTCAAGTTTATTAGCGGTGGCCTTATGAGTACTGCTGAACTTTCGTTGTTCGAAGCCCGTAAAGAAATCAATCTTTTTGCGGCAAGCATCCGCAAGATGTTCCGTATGTTGCCCGCACTCCTTGAAACTAAAGATGAAGGCGAATTTGAAAAACTCTACACTAAAATCGAGCAATACGAAGCGTCTAGCGATCGCATGGAGGTCGAGATTGCAAATTACTTGAGCAAAGTGAGTGAAGGCCATTTGAGCGTAGAAAGTAAGGTGGCTCTCCAGTCGATGCTGCGTGAAATTTCTGAAATTGAAAGTATCGGCGATGCTTGTTATAACATGGCACGAGCCATCAATCGCATGTTCAAGAGCGAGGACGATTTTACCGAAGAACAATATGGTCGCGTTCGTGAAATTATGAGCTTGTGCGATACTGCTTTAGACCAAATGATGAACGTTGTCGAAGATATTCCGCGTGCCAATCCGAAGCTCACGCTGAACTTGGAAATTGGCATCAATGAATGCCGCAAACGCCTCAAGGAATTGAATCTTGCGGATATCAATGATAAAAAATACAATTATCAGATTGGCGTCCACTACATGGATTTGGTGAATGGTTGCGAAAAACTGGGCGACTACATTGTGAATGTAGTAGAAGCTCACGTTAATCACAAGTTGACGAATTAGTTTTTGGAATTTTCGTCTGTATCGTCCGCTATTTTTTACGCATGTTTAACAAAATAACTGCCACGAGAATCAGGGCGATGCCTATTGCAGACTGTAGCGTCAGAGTTTCCGCAAAACAAGTGATGCCGACAATTGTTGCGACCATGGGTTCGAGGGTGGCGATGATTCCCGCCTTGCTTGCCTCTACGGTGCGGAGCCCGAGCGTATAAGATAGAAACGGAATTACCGCTGTCACTAACGCTGTCAAAATGCAAAATAAAATCAGCCATGACAAATCGCTTGCTTTGGCGAATTTTGATAACAGATTTGTTGGACTGCAAACTAGCCAGGAACCAATGGCTGCAAGCGAAAACGTGTAGGTCGTGACGGTGTAGGGGGAGTATCTGCGCAATGCAATTGTCCCCAAGATGCTGTACAGCCCGTAGCCGATGCCGGAACCGAGGCCAATCAGTAACCCTTTCAAAGTAATTCCATCCCCGGAAATTCCTGAAACGAGAACGCAACCTGCAAAGGCAAGTGCCAAAGCGACTAGCTTTTTAGCATTCATCTTTTCGCGGAAGAATACCGCCGACATCAGCACAATCCAAATGGGCGATGTATAAAGGAGAATCGCCGCAGTCGATAGCGGCATGATGGTGATGGCAGAAAAATAGCAGACCGTAAAGAATAGAATGCTTCCGAATCCAAGCCCAAGAAATAAAGGAATGTCCCGTAAACGAATTTTGAAACCGGTGCTGTCTTTGAAAAGTAAAATGGCACAAAAAAATAAAGCCGCCAGCGTAATACGGATTGACACGATCTGAATTGGTGAGAATCCGTTTTCGCCGAGTTTCCTCACGAAAATGCCCATGCTTCCCCAAAAACAGGCGGCAATAATAATCAGAATCGGTCCGAAATTTCGATGGGTGATGTTGCTCATTTGAGTTAAAAAGTATGTAAATTTTTCTACATTTTTTCTTGTAAAACTTAAAAAAGGATAAATCATGCGTGATCAATTCGAAAGCCCGCTTATCAAGCGTTACGCCTCCAAGGAAATGAGTTTCATCTTTAGCCCGCAGTACAAGTTCCAGACTTGGCGCAAGCTGTGGATTTTCCTTGCCGAATCTGAAATGGAACTCGGTCTCCCGATTACGCAGGAACAGGTGGACGAACTCAAGGCTCACGCCACCGATATCAATTTTGAAGTCGCTGAAGAAGAAGAAAAGCGCCGCCGTCATGACGTGATGAGCCACGTTTACGCTTACGGCGTGCAGTGCCCGAAGGCCAAGGGCATTATCCACCTCGGTGCAACGTCTGCATTCGTCGGCGACAACACCGACCTTATCCAAATGCAGCAGGCGATGATTCTCGTGCGCAAGCGTCTTTGCCGCGTGATGGACAAACTTTCCAAGTTTGCGATGGAATATAAGGATATGGCCCAGCTCGGCGCTACGCATTTCCAGGCCGCCCAGCTCACGACCGTCGGCAAGCGCGCTTGCCTCTGGCTCCAGGACATGCTCATCGACCTCGAAGAACTCAACTTCCTCATCGAAGTCCTCCCGTTCCGCGGCGTGAAGGGCACTACCGGTACGCAGGCTAGCTTCATGGACCTGTTCAATGGCGACGAAGAAAAGATTATGGAACTCGACCGCCGCGTGACCGCCAAGGCCGGTTTCAAGCGCGTGCTCACCATTACGGGCCAGACTTACACCCGCAAGTGGGACAACCGCGTGAACCAGGTGCTCAGTTCCATCGCTCAGAGTTTGCACAAATTTGCGACCGACATGCGCCTTATGCAGGGCGTGAAGGAAGTTGAAGAACCGTTCGAAAAGACCCAGATCGGTTCCAGCGCCATGGCTTACAAGCGTAACCCGATGCGCAGCGAACGCATTTGCTCCCTCGCTCGTTTCGTGATGGCTCAGGTCAACAGCACCGCCTTCACGCAGGCAACGCAGTGGTTCGAACGCACGCTCGACGACAGTGCGAACAAGCGCCTCGCCATTCCGGAAGCATTCCTCGCCATGGACGCCATGCTCATCATCGCTGAAAACGTGACGACGGGCCTTGTCGTTTATCCGAAGGTCATCGAAAAGCGCATCATGGCCGAGCTCCCGTTCATGGCAACCGAAAACATCATCATGGAAGGCGTGAAGAATGGCGGCGACCGTCAGGAACTCCACGAAGAAATCCGCGTGATGTCCATGGAAGCAGGCAAGGTCGTGAAGGAACAGGGCAAGGATAACGATTTGCTCGAACGTGTTCTCAAGAACGAAAAGTTCCAGAAGCTTGGCATTACCGAAGAAAAGCTCAAGGAAATCCTCGACCTCCGCAAGTTCGTGGGCCGCGCTCCGGGTCAGGTCGTGAAGTTCGTGACCGAAGAAGTCCGCCCGGCAATTGAAGCCGTTCCGAATTGGGATAATCTTGATGCTGGCGAATTGAAAGTGTAATGAAATATTCTGGAGGGAGCTTTGCTCCCGATAGAATCCATTGAATTTACCCCATGTGCAGTGGGGTAATTTTTTTATGTTTATAACGACGCGCCTTTAATGAGACAATTTGTCGGGTTAAATGAGACAAAATTAAAAAACGAGTCTTTTTAAAGACCCGTTTTTTTTAAAAGCAGATTTAAGCACTAGGTGCAAGAATCGCCAAATCATATCCCCCTTCATTTGCGGCACTGACACAAGTAAATTCTTTATAGTGATAAGATGGGATAGTCACTGGACGTAACTCATATTCTACAACAATGCCGATTGATTTGGGCATTCTGACAAAAGTTACAATATCTTGATCGGTGTCATTGAAAATTTTCTTGACTTGACCAATAGACCAATTACTTCTCAATTGCCAATCAATATAAACACCTTCAGTTTTTTCTCCTATTGACGTGAGGCCTGTAGGGACATTTTTTCCCTGAATGGCACCCGGCGTAATCATTCCGCCTTTGACATTGAGAACAGAATTATGATTGTTATCGCCAATGGTTACATTGCCTTGAACATTCAGTTTGCCTGCTATATCCACATCGTTGTCAAATTCGGCTTGTTTCCATACATGAAGTTTTGGAACATGAATAACGCGATTGGAATTTAAAGCACCTAGTTTCAAGCCCAAGAATGTTTCTGATTGAGGATCTACATCAAAAACCATATCGATAAAGTTTTGTACGTCTCCCACACGAATTGTAGGGGCTTTTACAATGGTATCGACATAGACGGATGCAAAAAAGGCGGCACAATCGCGGCGACTGAGTTCGCTGTATTTCCAAATAGAGTTTCCACCGTAGTTGAACCGCTTAAAAATACCGATTGAACCGGCTTTTAAAGTAACTGTAGTCGTAGATTCGCTGTTTACGGGTAAAACGACATCAAGTTCATAATCAGCTCCTACAGGAACGACAAAAATGACTTTGACATTGCCAGAAGATATCCCATTCACGGTTAGAGACTCTTTTTCCAACGAAGTCGGAGAACCGTTGTGGTATATCATGGCGGCAGTGCTGGCCACTGAAGATAAATCGGCCACCCCTTGACTTGATGCGATAACATCAACTTTATTGTTATATTCCGGCGGCAGTGGTATATGACCCACATCTTCGGGCGTGCCTTCGTAAGTGGGGTTTTGCATGGCGTTGAGCCATTCGGGTGTAACCGGGAACCCATCGGTAAATTGTTGTTTTTGCATGATTTTCTCCTTTCTTTAAAAATTATATGGTCAGCTTGTACTGCCGTTTTAAAACGTTTTTGAACGAGTATTTAGGAAGCATATTGAAGCATTGTTTCTTGTCGTTCCAGTACATATATTTGCCGAACAACCTGAGACCGAGTTCTTTGTATTCCATGAGTCTCTTGTAATTGTTGCGTTTCTTGGCCATACCTGTATAGCAATTGATACTGGCGAGAACTCTGTTGATGTTGTGCTCGTTCAGTTTCCATTGTTTCATCTTTATGATGGTTTTAACACCCTTTTTACAGGTGTTGTCGTTCAGGTAGCATCTGTCGAATTTGACCATCGAGCCTAGCACCATAGCCCCCTTGCTGTAGTGCTGGCAGTAGAATTTCTTTTCATTGAGCCGAACATTGATTTCGGCAAGACGTCTGCGGATTTCGGGCATGAGCTTTAAAAATTCGTCCTTCTTTCGAGTCACGACAAAAATATCATCGACGAAAACGACCATCTTGAAGCCGAGTTCTTCATTCAGCCACTTGGTAACGTCGTTGATGTACAGACCCATGGCATTTTGCCAACACAGAAAACCAATTGCCCCACCAACACCTATAGGCTTGTTGAAAAGGGATTTTTCAGGTGGTATGGCGTTCCAGTTTTCGCGAGAAACGAATACCTCACAATGTCGGGCTGGATCTGCATGCATCACAACATCCATCATGTAAACGAGATCTTCTTTATCGGGACCATTATAATAGCGTTCAATAAGCGTTTTTTGCTGTTTGAAGGCCACTTCTACATCGGCATTAGGGAAATACCCTTTGAAGTCAAGATGGATTATCCATGCGTCTTTGGTGTAGCTATCGGACTCTTCCTTGACATATTGCCGAAACCGTTCGATGGCCGCATGCTGACCCATCCCTTTCCTGTTGTTGAACGATATCGGCGAAAGGACTTTTTCGTAGATAGGCCGAAGTCGCCAATCCAGATAATGGTGGATGACCCTCGTTTCCATGGATGTAGCAAAGATTTCTCGTGCTTTAGGAGAGAATACGACGAAGGCGTAGTTAGAATCTACGGTCAGCTCACGGGAATTGATTTTTCGTTGAAGGTTCACGAGGTTCGCCTCGAAGTCGATTTCAAACTTCGAGGTGTCGAAAGAACGTCTCTTGTTCTTTCTTGCCCTGTAGTAAACTTCTATCAAGTCAATCAGTTCTACCATAGTTCTAACGACAAACATTTATCAAGTTCGCCACTGCGGACACCCGCAGATTGTTATTGAAGTTGTTGTTGTTGAAAATTCCAGCGGAGCTGAAAATCCACGCGTTATTGTTGTTATAGCGAACCGCGAGCCAGCGCGAAAAAACAAACATAACGCCTAGCAACGCCAATAAGGCGGCTTCTGAAACTAGCTTAAATGAAGCTGCCGCCCCCTCTTGATTGATTTTGTTTGTCAGGTCCGAGGTCGTAGTTTGACACCTTGGACGCCTGGATTTTAGATATTGCGCTTTTGCGCCATTTCATCACGCCTTCGTCGATTCTCTGAATTAGCGAAAAAATTTTGACCTGCTTCGCAGGTCTTAGATACTTTAAATCTATCGCCATGCGAAGATACGTCTTCAATATTTCAAATTCACAGATGAAACGGTCTATGCATTCTAACCTTTTATCTGCTAACTTGTACGCCATCCCGGAAAAGGCTATCATTGAAGTCGCCTTGTCGATCATTTTGTCACCTATCACGACTCGGTCTTTTTTGGGGAAATCGTAAATGACGCTATGGACTGATTTCACGAGTTCATAGGTATCAGCGTAGATTCCGGTTTCTTCCCATCTTTTATACGATTTTCCCATTTTGTACCTCCAGTGGCGGCTACGGAGAGCCGCCACAAAGTTAAAATTATAAAGTTAAGAGCGCCACTGCGGACACCCGCAGAGAGTTATAGAAGTAGCCGTAGGTGGAAAATGCAAGCGGAGCTGAAAAGCCACGCGGCAGAGTTGAGATAGCGAACCGCGAGCCAGCGATGGTCTCCAAGACTCACGATAGCACCACCCATGGCGTTAAGCGTCTTGTTGACGATATCGTAGCCAGCGTAGGTCGTATGGCCGGACAAACCGGCCTTCATCTTGCTAATCATCTCGAACGTGTCCTCGATTCCCATCATCCGCCAACATCCGGCTTCTAGACCGGGTGAATTGAAGGCGATACTTCCTACATAAGATGCCGCAGGGAACGTTGTATATGTTGTTCCGTCTTTCTTCTTATGCGTCTTGCCGGACAATGCGTAAGTCCATTCCTTCTGTTTGCCAAATACCGTTTTCATGCCGTATGTCAGGGCAGGCCATTTGAGCATCACGCATTTCTTGATGTATTCGGCGTAAGTCTTATAAACAGCTCGCAATGGAGTACAATGGCTATCTGATTCAAACTGAGTCTTGGAGACAACGACATTAGCCGTAGTCGGGGTAACATCAGATGTGAGCGTGGCTGTAGTGCCGGGGTTCGATGTATAGTATTCAATGAGCCTATTCGCATTTGCCCCGGCTCTTATTCCGTGAGAACCTCCAACACGTTCGAAGCCGGTCGAATCACCTATTGCGGGAAGTGCATAGGCATAGTTCATAGTTGCTGTAGCACCACTAGCGACAATGCTGTTTGCTTGTCGATAATCACTTATGACATCGGCTATTACAATGCATGCCATGTTCCCCAGATAATTTTCCATATATTCGCAGTGCCAATCGTAATTCCAACCGGCCCCGGCGGCGGTGCCACCCGGATGACTGCGAAGCCAAGTGTCAAGCGCAGTACAGAAATCCGCAAGTGTACTCGCCGTATATGTAAACGTCCCAATGTTGACATTTTCTGTTTCGTTTTTTCTCTGCCTGAACACGATGGAGTGGGACGCTCCATCAAGCGTCATGCCAGTGATCTCCCACATCCATGCCGATGCAAATCTTTTTGTTTCGTTGCAGTTGTAGTAATGAACAAGCACGTCGTCACCGCGACGTTGGATAACAACGCCCACGGGCAGATACCCGGAAGGAATTGTCGTTCCTTTTAGCATGTCGCCGCCTTTCAAATAGTGCTTGTTGCCGCTGCCGTCAACGTAGAGTGCATCGCCGATTTGCGGGTCGTCAGTTTCTACGGGCGAACCCTTGGCGGTGAAGCTCATATCAAGCATCTTGAGCGTGTGCGTGTTGCTGTCGTAGATGCAGTTCCCGAGATTCGGGATGGACAGCTGCACTTTGTTCACGGCATGGGGATTGTCGTGGTCTAGCTTATGCTCGTCAATTTGCTGGCTAGAGCCGGACTCGATCGCATCTATTGTGTCCTTGACTAGCTTTTCGCTCGGATAGTGCGTATTGTCCGGAGTAGATTGCCAAGCGGTGACCTTGTTGCTCTTATCTTCCTTGCCGGATTCGAGGGCTGTTGCACGGTTGCCAAGTTCGGTATCGGCTTGAGTTCGTGCGGCAATTTCGCTATTGAGCGCCCCAGCACTAGCCGTGTTGTCCGTCATGATGTTCACGGCGGTCACTTTTCCGTCAGTAAGCGTAACCTTGACTTGAACGTTAGTCCCATCTGTAGAAGTTTTATTCGAATCAAGAGCTTGGATTGCAGTGGCTATGGCGCTGTTGCGGTTGGAAACTTCCGTGGCAATAGCGGAGGCGATGTCTGAAGGCAAAGCCTTTGCGTCAAGCTGCTGCTGAATGTTACCAGTAACACCGTCAAGTCGGTTGATTTCAGTGACGTTGACAACGACACCATCAAGCACGTTCAATTCGGATGCGGTAGCGGTAACGCCGAGGTCGCTCAAGGACGTGCCGTGCGGATTTCCTGTCCGTTGAGAATGCTCGTAGGCAATCTTCCCTCGGTCGCCACGATAGGCGGTCGATGAGGTTTCGCCTAAGGCGAGCGAAGCCGATATTTCAGTGTATTGCGAGCCGCTCCAGCGGTAGCAACGGTTTGTACTCTTATCGACATAAATCTTGCCAGTCTCTGCCGCAATGAGGATTGTGTGGCTAGAGTCGCTGTAGAAGTTGCCGTTGTAGAGATACCCTTCCAGAGTGTCATCGACATAAGAAGGGAGTTGCGAAGATGGAACCTTGCCGTCATCATCAAGCGTGGCCACGCCATTTGCCGCACCCTTCTGCGACTTGGGGATATAACCGGAATTGCCTGCCGCATCATCAATCTTAAGATACGTGTTCTTGATGACGTTGCCTTCGTCGTCCTGCGTAGCCTTGGTGGCAGTGGCCGCATTCCCCGTAATATCCACCGGGAGATTTTCGCCGTCCTTGACATGTTCGGCACGGACAGCATCGTCAGCAATGTGGGTGTTCTTGACCTTTTTAGCCCCTATTGTCAAGGTAATCGCCACGTCCCCGTCAAGCACTGTAGCGGCGGACGTACCAGATACGTCGCCCGATAGGGCAATTTGTATAGCGGATTCAAGCCGCTTGGCGAGTATCAGAGCGAGATTGCCTTCGGTATCTTCGAGTTGCGAAACATTGTAATCAGCCATGGTTCAACCTCCTATAGGTTCGGCCTGAAAAACTTGAGTGTATTAGTCGCCTGGTAACGCATGCCAACGCCCCAGCTGTTCGCCTTGGCCTTAGCGTCGGCCTTGGTCTCGTAGGTGTCACAGACTGCATCGATTTGTTCCTGGAGAGCCGCGTCGGCTTCCCCTCTTGCCGCTATTTCATTGGCAATCGCGGCAGTTCTTTCGTTTTTTTCGTTATTCAATGCCTTGGTAACGATCCTGTTCTGTACAGGGTTCACCGATGTCGTCGAAAGATACGGTTCGACCCTGAACGTCCTTAAAAATTCTTCGATAATCCTGCCGTAATCGTTTGACAAAAGCCGAAGGAATACCTTGAACTTGGTACCATCCCACAAGACAACCGTATTTGCCTGGACTTGGAGCGGTTCTTCTCCATCAAGGATTCCCGCGTCAATAGCGGTGTACATGTATCCGGGCTGTTTTGTGGCCGCGTTGATATTGGCGCAGTAAGATTCCCCCTGGAACTCGATGTTAATTCCATTTTCTATGGATTCGGCGATGCTTCTCGCAAGCCCATCGGCTACGATTTCGTTGGCTGCATCGGAGCCTCCCGGAGCCGTTATGGACTGAAAATCCTTGAAGTTCTGCAACAGGTCTTTTTTTAGCTGCTCGAATCTAGTCATTGAAAACCCACCTTATTTCGGTAAACGGAATTTTCTGTTCTTCAAACTCTTTTACAAGGGCGTTGCAGCTTGCACGGTTCGCAGCCACGTTGACTGTCCAGATATACTGTTCGTCCTCGGAATAAACTGGTTCTCCGACCCTTGAAAGACCGGCACGGAACAAGCGACGAGGATTATCTATAGTGACCGTAAAGCCCATCTGTTCGGCAATAAATCGGTAATGCTTGGCTGCGATACCCCATTGTCTGTTTATGGCCGCCATCAGCTCCTGATTGCGTTCTTCCTCGGTGCCCGTTCCGGGCAGGCCGTAGGCATTTTCCCAGCGTGCAAGCGTCCCCGCAAGCGTGCATGTGCTGGCGAATGATTCCCGGTGAGCCTGGTCGGCAGCATCAACAAGCCTGTCAAGTTCCTTGCAAATGGCGTAATCCTCCGCGTCCATCGGGAGCGGTTTCAGCTTGGATAAAGCCTTGTAATGCCTAGAATCGAAAGGTATCTCGCTCATGCTATTCCACGCTCAATGTTCCAAGAGTAAACTTCTGGTCTGCACTTGCTTCAATCGTCGCAGCATCCGTGTAGGCGGCACCGTTGACGGATGTCAGCACGGTCGCGTTCGTGGCTCCGTTCTTGATGGCGAACACGACAAACTGCGCGGTCACTATCATGTCGCCCGCCTTGAGTTCGGCAAAATACTTTTCCACGTCGGATTGGAAGGTCTCGTTGTTGAACGCACCGGACAAAGTCAATACCACTTTCACGTTGACGGGCGTTTCTCGCTGCACGGACACGAAGATTTCCTTCGGGGCGACGGGGCCTTCGTCCTCGCAATGCTTACGTACCGCTTCGAGCATCTTCATCGAGAGCGTCACCGGGGCGAGGAGTATGCCTACAGTGCCAACGCCGTAAGGATTCTTCATGGCCTTCGCGAACGTGGCCCTTTCCTGTGTTTCGTCGTCCGTGTAGAACTCCGCGCCGAAGCACTTTACGTCATGGAGAGACGGAGTCTGCCAGCTTTCAAGCGGGTCGATGGTTTCTATACTAAACGACCAGTACCTGAAAGTCTCAGCCCCTGAAAAATTTAAAACGGACCACCCGGAAGCATCGAAAGTTCCTTGAACAGCATAAACGTTGTCATCGGCGGATGACAAGACGCGTATCCTTGCGCCGCGACTTGTCGTGAATCCAAGCCCGACACCTGAAATTCTCTTGGGTTCGCCAAAATCGACTTTAACGTATCTGGACGAGCTCGCGAAACCAACGGAAAACGCAATGGATTCCTTGTCCTTCGGGTTGCAGAAGGCATCCGCATCGACACTGAATGACGTGCCTGACACCATCGACGGTGTAATAGGCACGACAGCCCCGGCACTTACCGTTTCAAGTGCCCACCGTTCATAGTCTGTAGGCTTGCCACCGGAAGGCGGCTTCCTCAGGTAAGAAAGGACGAACGAAAGAAGTTCCGCCCCCGTGAGGCCATCAGGGTCTTTGCCACGTTCCGTGGCGAACTTTTCGAGAGATTCCTTCGACATCGTGGATGGGAAAATCTGGTCAACGGTCCAGTCGAGCTGCTTGTAAGCACCCCAGATTGCCGAAGCCGCCGTGGCGAAACGGATATAGGTTTGTGTCCCCTGCGTAATCGTTCCAATCAAGGACGGGTCCAAATTCTCCGCATCGGTAATCATCCTCTGCAAAATCGTATCGACACTAATGGCCATAGCCAACCTCTACAAAGCGTTTGAATGTTATCGTTTCGCCGACATAGGCATCGCATTCCACCTGAAGCAAAATTTTATCGTCACTGACAACCGTCGCGTTTGCCTTTACCGACCTCAAGTGCTTATATTCCACAAGCCACTGCAATGCTTCGAGGGCATACGCCTCGCATTTCTTTCGGGTAGTCTCTGATGCAGGAACGTTTCGGAGTTCCTTGAAACGGTGGCCAAATTCAGGTCTCTTGAAAAAGCTGCCCTTCGCCACGGTGAGTGACATATGGATTTCTTCTAATAACGTCTCTTTGTTCATGCTATACCGCCGGAGGTGGGTTCGGAACAATCGGAGGAGCGCCAGTAGAAGACGGGCCGACAGCCGTTCCGTGTACCTGTTGCTTCAGAATTTGCCTCATGTAGTTTACAGAACCGACATCGGCAGTGCTTGTGTTGTCCCAGATATCCTTTGTAACGCGCAAATCCCCGTCAATATCTACGCCCTTCGGGGCCTTGATTTCAATTGTTCCGTTTTCCCGCAGCAAGATGTAATTTTTATTGTCCCGGTAAATGGCGACTTCGCCTTCCTTGACATCCGGGCGTTCAGAGCCGTCAGAGGCGACACCTATAGTGACGTTGCCGAACTGCAAGAAAAGAATCCTTGAGCCTTGTTTCGGCACGGAAACAAAGCCGAACTGCTGCATCAGCTGGCGATTCTCTACGTCGATGCCATTAGCGGAGGCGTTCACGCGGCGGAGCTTCCCTGCAATGTCCTTGCAGCTCGTCACGATGCTGGTAAAAAACTTCATCATAGCGAACCTCCCGGCTGGAGTTCCAGCTTTGTCCTCATGCCACTTTGACGGTCCAGCGTAAACGTTACCGACTTGACTAGATACGCATCTTCAACTCCGTTGTAATCATCCCGGACATCGACAAACTTGTTGATTTGCCAGACTTTCCCATTCTGTGAAAAGCCCTTAAGAGTGTATTCAAGCCTTGTTGAACTGGCCTTTTCTACAGCGACCTGAAGCTCGGCGGTACGCTTTGCCGGACCGTCGTTTTCGTTCCAGTTCACGACCAGAGGCTTTGTAAACGGCATGTCGCCATTCTTCGCCGTGGCCATCACGTACTTGATGTCGTCGCCATCTTGGCTTTCGCCAACGACTTTTACTTCGCTATGGACTCCGTTGATGGTGCGTTCGACAGAACCCTCGATGTAATCCATCTCCGAGCCGTCTTCTAGCGCATGGATCCTGTAGTCAGCCTTGCCACGCACAAGGGGCTTGTCAAAAACGAACTTTCCGTCAGGTGACGCCCAGAACAGATAGCCCTGCGAATTGGCTGCACGCTTGATAACCTCGAACACAGTATCGCCCGGAGAAATTTCTACAAACTTACGGCTGACGGATTCCTTTTTTGCCCCGTTATAGACGAAATCCTTTTTGCCGATGAACGGGAGCGGACGCACAAGACGCTCCGCCAGTGCGTCAATCTTGGTCGGCAGCGTCGAAAATTTCGTGACGCAAGAATCCGTAAGGATGCTCGCGACAGAACGCCCCTCGAACGAAAGCGACGGGCCTTGCTTGGACAGTGAACGCTTGACTGTGTCAACGATGCCCGCAAGCACAATCTTGCGGTTGACGAAAATGGAGCATAAGTCTCCCACGGAAACATCGTATCTTGGGTCGGCTTCAAATGAAAAGTTCCCTTCGGGAGCGAACAGGTCAGACGTTATCGTGAAATTTACGAAACGGTCCATCCTGGCACTCTTCACGGCTACAATGACTTCATCTTTCATAGACAAGCACCTCGCCGTTCATGAATGTCGGATTTTTCACGCCGTTCAGGGCACAGATTCTGTCTGCGGCCTTGTATTTGAGCCCGTTGTCCAACAGCACCTTGTGCAATGGAGTTTCATACGGCACGTTGACAGTCTTGGTCGTCATGTACTCCATCTTGATTTTAAGCACTGACGCGGAAAGAGTCGCGGCCATTTTCTTGAGGCGTTCCGGCGAAACTGCCACGGGCAATACCTTGTTGATGAACTCGCGAACGGTCGCCAAAGAATTTTCAAGAGTCTCTGGAGTCATGATGAACGGTTCTACGGATTCGGCAATAGGCCTTCCAAGAGCATCATCGGACACGACGTTTTCTGAAGCGATGGATTCACCCATCTTTGCTTCGTCATCGCTGATTTGCTTTGCAGTCTCGTTTGCAAGAGTAGCGGCGGCAAGAGTCGCGAAAGCGGAGCACAGAACCGCAGGAACTCCCTGTGCCTGCATGGATGCAAGGGTTTCACCAAGGTTTTCTGCTAGATTACTTGTCTTAGCGGAGTCGCCCGAAAACCTCCTTGCAAGAGCCGTAAAAGAATCGCAGCACTTCTGTATGCATTCAGTCAATTTACCCGACATAGTATCAAGATAATCGACTGAAGAACTGATAGAATCAACAGTGGCCTTGACCTGAGTTATAACCCCGGTCGCAATTCCTACAACCTTGTTCGCACCGTCGATAAATGTGCGGGCGGTGTCGGCAATAATACCCCAGTATTCAAAAACAGCGTTAAGGAAATCACCAATAGACCAGTCATCACCATGAACGTCAGGAACGCCCTCACGCTGCATTTCCTCGGCAATGGCCTTCTGAACTTCGGCGTTGACTTCCTTAGCCTCTTCCTCGCAAACTTCTGCCGGGTCTGTAAAATCCTGGATGTCGGGCTGGATTCCGGCGATTTCAAAATCAAAGTCGAATTGAGCGAAACTTTTGCGGCGGTCCTCGCTCATCGAGACGTTCTTGGGATAGCCTTTCAGGACACCATGCTTCGGATGGCAAAGCTCTATAGGCTCAGCGAAAATAGAGAGGAACCAATTGCGGAGTGCCTGGTAGTTGTCGTCGTAATCTTGGTTCGTGAGGACGCATGAAAAGCGCAACACTTCTGGGTTTACACCCATGTCTTCAAGGTCTGCACCATTCTTGTAGGGGTAAGTCGTTTCGGCAATGGCATGGCTAATCTCGTCCCCGATGGATACGAGTTTCAGACTCCACGGTCCAAGTGTGCTTTCTCTGGGTTCATTCACGTCTGCCATACATTACCCGAACGAAGGAGTGTTTTGACGCTTGAGCTTGACGTTCGCCGGTTTGCCGCCATCGCTTTCGGCGGTGTAGCGGTTGTTGGCGGAATCAAGGTTGATGACTATATTCGGGGCGACGGTAAGGTTCTTCATGTATTCTTCGGCTGTCACCCTCTGTGCTCCGCTTTTGATATCCCGCGACATCAACTCACGCTGGATCTTCAACGTTTCATAAAGCTTGTCGAGCTTCTTTTGCGACGGGAACAAGCTTGTTTCTTCTTCTTGAATTGCAAGTAACGTCTTGTCATGGCGTTGGGCATGGACGTTCTTGCCGTACTTTTCTTCAAAGCTCTTGGCGTTTGTGTCAATGGTGTTGGACGCAATTTCACGGGAGTTGGCTACAACTTGTCGCCATTCAAGGAATGCTTGACCAAAGTTGTAGATTTGCCCCATTGCCCAAGATGTTGCAGCCCCCATGACAGACATTGCCAGAGGCGAACTTCCAAGCTTATTCAGCCCTGCACGGGCATTTGAAAGACCTTGACGAAATCGCCCCATTTCCTTCGTGGTCGTTTCCATCGCGATTGCCGTCTTCTGGGTGGTAACCGGAAGGTCGTCATCGTCCATGTAGTTTGCACTACCCATGCCGCCACCCATGTTGACGACGAATACTTTCTGGACACCGCCCGCAGCCGCTTCAATAGCATCAGCGGTCGCATTGCCGTTTTTCCTGGACCATAAGCCCTTCAAGTCTCCGACAAGGCCGCCAAAAGATTTGGCAAACTCGCCGACCTTGACCGCTACAAGAGCACCAGCAGCAACCGCCATGGCCTTGAACCCAGCCGATACAAGACCTTGATGTTCTCCAAGGTATTTAAGAGCTTCTGAAAGCTGATCTACAGGCCCTGCGAGGTTCGTGTCTGCAAACTTTAAAGCGACGGCCTTCATCTTGTTCACGTTCGTGTTGAAATCGTCAGACGTTTTTTGAAAACGCTTGTCAAGTTCCCCGGTATTATTCATGCCCTCTTGACCGCTCTTGGTAATGGCATCGAGCGTTTGCCAACCATTCTTGTATTCAGCCATTACAGGGGTGAGAGCCTTCAAAGCCGATGCTCCGAACATCGGCGAAATCTTCTTGATATTGCCGTCAGTTTTTTCCATCAGCTGGTGCATGATGTCGTCGAAATCGTTTAGATTCCCGTCTTTATCGAATACCCGCACCCCGATCTTTTTGAGGTCTTTTGCCTTGCCGATAAGCTCATTGAACAAAGACGAAACAGATGTGGTGAGTTCAGCTTCGCTTTTGATGGATGTATTCATCACCTGCAAGTAAGCCCCGAAATTCGCGAACTGGTCTTGCGACTTGATGCCAAACGACGAAGCCGCCGCAAGCAAAGCCTTGCCTTCGGCAGCGAACTTTTGCAGAGTGTAAGAGCCTTGGTCGCCCTGAATGATGAGGGAGTTGAACGAACTGGCTATTTGTTCTGCACCCCATCCCATTGACGTTTTCATAGAAGCTGCAACGGCGGCAAGCTCATCGACGCTAGCCCCGGAAGCCTTGGCGGCCTTCGCAAGCGTTTCGCCCATCTGTTCAGAGAAATCAAAATCGCCCGTGACTTCGCCAATTTTCGAGATGCCGCTTAAAATGGTATTTGCATCAACGCCAGTCTGCACAGCCATGGAATGCAGCGAATCGCGGAACACCTTCGTGTCCGCGTCGCTTTTCTTTGCGGCCATCCCATAGTACATGAGCGATTCGGAGAGGTCGCCCACGTTCTTGATGGCCATACCAAGACCACCGCCAAGAACCAACGAATTGAATGGCGTAACCATGCGGTCAGCAAGCCCCTTGAGGGAACTGCCTACACGAGCAATGCTTGCGCGGGCACGAGAGCCAAAGCTGTCAATCGCGGCAGAAGATTGTTTCAAGCCGTTCTGAAGCTTAGTCGGGTCTGCGCCAATCCGCAATGTAACGCTATTATCAGCCAATGCTCTGCCATCCTTTATCGTTGTCAACCAAATAGCCCTTCATCGCGAAGATGAGGAGCCATTGGGCGTCGTTTAGTTCTCTTGCGGGGCAACCAAAATACGCAGAAGCTTCCAAGCTACAGGCAAGTTTAAGACTTTCAAGCGAATCTGGTCCGGTTTTTTTTTGAGAGTTTCCTTGAGCTGTTCGAATTCTTCGTCCGTGAGCTTTTCCAAGTTCGGGTCGTTCTCGTCGGAGAAGGCATTGTAGGCATCGCACAAGGCCTTCAGTTCATCAGCGGTGCACAGAGTTCGCATATGCTCGGCACTGCGGAATATAGGCTTTCCCGTTTCAGGGTCGGAGAATGCCCGCCACATACCATGTACAGCTTCCTGTTCGCGGTAATCCGCCCAGTTCTGTGCTCCGATTTCAATGCCATCACGCTTGAACTCTTGCTGGTTATCGACCTTCGCTTTGCGAGCTTCGGAAACAGTCAAGAGCCTCATGCGGACAGTCACGCCCGGAACACCGGGCCATTCGATATCCTTGAAGACATCGTGCGAGGCCTTGATCTGGTCGATAATCGCAGATTCCGCGACATCGACCTTTTCAGCAGCTTCATGAGCATCTCGAATTTTATCAGAAAGCCCACTCATCAGCTTACCTTGCGGCTAGCGGCGTAAAATTCGAGCTGGGTTTCCTTGGCGGTCTTGCCGTCAATCTCGTTCGGGGTGGACTTGAGAAGATGCACGCCGGTAAACGTGACTTTCGAGCCGCCTACGTAGTTCACAATCACGGTCCAACCATTGTCGTTCTTGTCTTCTTCGGCAACCCAATCGAGGTCTGCTCCCGATTTCGGCAAGAACGTGACCGAGAAACCGTATTTCTTCGGCACTTTTACAAAGTCTTCGCCGTTGAAGTGTTCTACGGTCTGGGTGGTCTCGATTTCGTTTTCCTTGAACTTCGAGAAGTCGGTGATTTCAGAACCGTCCTTGACGAGAGAAAGAGAAGTAATTCTCATGGTTCACTCCTTAAAGATAAAGGTCGATGGTGTTGTAAATCTGATTAAGGCCAGGCACGACAGGAGCAGGGATTTGGCAGAGCATGCGGCCCGGTTCGTTCTTCGATTCCTGCGTGATGAACTGGTCCGCGTAATCGTCGATGTAACGCAAGATTTCTTCATCTTCAAGATCCTTGGCCACCTTCTTGTTTTCTTCGTTGATGGAGTCCGCAAGGAGTGCGTGGATGACCTTGTTCTTGAACTTCGCCTTGTGCGTAGAAAGAATTGCATCGCGGAAGTAGTCAAGCGAAGCGATAACGCCCGTGTCGATAAGCTTGGTAAAGCGAACGCCGCTGTTGTTGCTCTTCGTGGTCACGGCACGCACGATGCAGAGCTGGCTATCTTCTTCCACCAGTGGAATCACGCCGCCGTAAAGCAGGACATCCTGTTCTTCGCCGCTCCACTTGTCTTCAAGATCGGGGATTGCAAGCCCCGGAATGGCGACACCGTTCATCGGGACGTTCGGCTTGGAGTTGCTTGCAAAAATTGCACCGAGACCAGCCGCGATTTCCCACACGGTAGCGTTCAGCTTGTTCTTGACCGCCGCGATATGCAGACGTTCGTAGTTATGCTTGAGAGCTTCGGTCTTGGCGGCGCTTGCGGAGGCGGCAACCATCGCACAGACGGCACGCTGACCACGCTGTTCTAGCGGTGCAGCGGCAGCTTCAAGATGAGTTCTGAGCTTGCCGAGGTTCGTTTCGTCATTAACCGGGCTTACAATGATGTGGAAACGTTCAGGGAAGGCGGCAGCAAGGGCCGTTTCGAGGTTCACAGTGCCCGTGCCTGCGGTAGTTGTAACATTTCCAGCGGTTACACCCGTTGCGGTGCTGACAGCGCTCACATTGAGGCCTCCCGCAGCCGTAGAAATGTATGCACCCTTGCACTTGGCAGTAAGCGTCACAGTTCCAGAATCGGCAGCTGCGGTAAATGGAGCGTCTGGGGTGTTGTTAATTTCATCTGCGAGAGCCGTGGCGATAGCAGCGGCAGTATCTGTCTTGGCAACACCGGTCACGAACTGAACGCCGTTACAATCCACGCCAACCTGACCCGCTGCAGTTGCTGTGCCCGTAAGCGTGAACGCCCACGTGGCGGCAGAACTCGCAGCGACTTCGTAGCACAGGAACGAAATCTGTGCGTACTTCCAAGCCTTCTTTGCAGCCTTGTACATCTGCATGAGCACAGAACCCGAACCGGCGAGAGCGATTGCTTCCTGCTCGGTAGCGACTTCCGTCGGCTTGTTCGCAGCGATGCTGCCCGCAGACGACTTGTCGCCAATGAGGAGCACCTTCTGGATGTTGGCGGGAAGACCGTTCGGGCCCGCGTAGTAGTTGTATCCCGTGTAAGAACCAGGAATCATGGTTTCGGGAATGTTAGGACTCAGGTTCATTGTTTACCTCTTTGAAAATGACTTTGCCCTCTGCAAGAGTTTCGTGTCCAGGCGTTTCACTCTTGAACGTGGAGCTGATAGAAAGCAGTTCCCTGTAGTTCTGTTCGGCAGACTCAGGCGTTACCGTGAACTGCGTCGTAAATTCAATCTCGACCACCATGCATGCGGCAGTCAAATGCTCGGCGGTGGTTACATCGCGCCAACGTGCCACGCTCAAGGGCTTCATGTCAAGCCCGACATCGTTATTGTGGAGCTTGCCTATCACGTAGCTTACCGCCGGGTGCGCTATCTTGCGGCGTTCCTCTTCGCTTGCGACATTTTTGAAAACAAGCGAGACGACAATCTTTGCATTTTCCTCGATCCTTCCGCTAAAATCGGCCTCGGTAAAGTCACCGGACATCACCGCACAAGCAAGCCCCGGACGGGAAAGCGCTGAAATATTGCTCTGCACGTCAATCGCCTTGAAGTTCATGGGCGTGTTGTTGTCGCGTAAAAGGTCCTTGATAGCCTTTTCAATCACGTAGTTATTCGTCACGGCTACAGGCATCAGAACCTCATGGATTCCATCGAGAACATGGGTTCGCGACCGTTCGAGGCGACCGCAAAGCCCGTTTCTGCGATAGGTTCTTCTGGAGCGATACCGATAGACATTTCGCCATCGGCAATGCGTTCCAGCATCTTTATTGCGTTGTTGTAACGGAGCTTCATCCCTTCGGAGATATCCATCTCCGTTACGCGTTCATACAGGTTGTAAATCGAAAGGTCAACGCAGATGGTACGCAGCACGCTCGGGATTCCGGGCAAAGGCAGCTTGAACCGCTTGCCAATATAGGCATCGATTATGTCGCTGCTTTCGTTGATAGCCTTTTCCACGACCGTCGCCTGGACACTGCCCGTGGCATTCGGGTGCGTGTCGTCGGTGATTTCGACAAGGCGGGCTTCGGAAATATGGCCCCGTATATCTTCGAGCGTGCAGTAGTTCATCATTCAACCTTAGGTGGTCTTCACCACGTCCTTCAAGAGGAAGCCCGCATCCTTGCCGACCACGACTTCCGTCTGGTAGAAACCGGCCTTGATGACTTCGGCACCCTTGAGACCGATCTTTTCGTCTTCGACGATTGCGGCATAGCGTTCGCCCACCTGTGCGGTCATACCCCATGCAATGCCTTCCTTGAGGTTGGAAAGCGGTTCGGAGTAGTGTGCCCAAATGTTATTGCCCCAGCAACGAGCAAGAGTCGGATTCTTGGCATTCTTGGTCGTGTTCACGCGGGCTTCGCCAACGAGAATTTCATCGACTTCGAACAACGCCTTGATCTGTTCGCGGGTAGCGACACCGCCGCCGTTGTTGTTCGGGTAGATGGCCTTGAGAATGTTCGGGTCGGTACGGAGCTTCGCCCACACAAAGGCGTTCATGCCAAGGATGTTTGGACGTGCCAGCGGCTTTTCGAGGTAGTCGAGGAGCACTTCCACGATATCGAAACCAGAAGCACCGATACCTTCAGCAGCTTCGTAGGTATGGGTCAAGCTGTCGCCATAGTTCGAAGTGTTCTGCACAATGCCAGCGACACGCATTTCACGACCGAGAAGCACCTGGTTCATCAAGTATTCAAGGTGGGTATTGACAAAGCGTTCCTTGTTCTTGATCTGGTCGATATCTTCCTTCGGCACGATATCCTGCAAGCCGTGGGGCACGCAAGCACCGGTCTTTTCTTCGCCGGAAAGGTGGATGATATTCGGTGCGGAAGTACGTCCGACATGGGTATCAGTAGCAGTAAAGGCGTCGCCCTTGGTGCGTTCGTAATACTTGAACGCGAGTTCCGGGCCGTCAAGCACCTTGATAGGCATCACCTGATCGGCAATGAGCTTCTTGTTCTGGTAGGCGGCCACAATCCCGGTCTGCTGTTCTCCAATCGGGAGAATCAAGCCGGCTGCAAGATAGCCGCCGTCAGAGCCGAAAATGTCGGCGACAATCTGCGGGATGCCGCAGGCAGTAAGCGTGTCGGCACCAGCAACGGAGCACAGAACACACACTAGGGTAACGAGCATGAGAATGCATTTGTTCAGCTTCATGTTTTTGTCCTTGTTAAAGTTTAACCCGCAGCGGTCTTGCCTGCGTAGCCAAAAGCGACCGTGATAAGGTCGCCCGATGCACCCGCAGTGAGAGCAACTCCATAAGTTTCGGTCGATGCGCCAGCCGTAACAGCCTTGCCGTTCGCATCGCAAGCGACACGTGCACCGACTGCGACAGAGCCGCCAGCGGTCACCTTCACGTTGCCGCTCGTCTGCACGACGATATTTGCGCCGCTGGCAGTGTCTTCGTCACCGCTTACACCGAGCACGGCGGCACCTGCGGTGCCCTTCTTGACCTTGTCCGTGTCGGTTCCGGCCTTCACGAAAAGGTTCTTGCCGATGGCTTCTTCGGCCTTGAAAGTGGTTTCGTTGGTTGCCGCACCCTTTTCGAGCTTGATACGCACACGGTCGCCGTCTGCACCGGCAGATTCGAGCGCGATTGCAACGAACGCATCACCGGCAGAAGCGGCGACAGCCTTGCCGTCGCTGCCGACCTTGAGCTTTGCGCCGACGGCGAAAGCGCCTCCGGCGGTAACTTCGGCGATACCGTCAAGCTGTACGTCCTGGCGTGCGCCCTGCGCTGCATCCAGTTCATAGCTCACGCCGACAGCATCACCGCCAGCGGAAGCGAGTGCAATGGAACCTTCGGTTGCGCCAAGAGCGACAAATCTGAAGGCGGGAACGGCGACAGACGCCGTGAAATTGAGAACATTACCCTTCATGGGATTCTCCTTTTTTGTTAATTCTGTTCGCGGAAACATTCTTCCGCAGCTTCGGCAAAGGTCATCACGCGGCCCTTCGATTCCTGTTCAGCCTTGTACTTCGCAAGAATTTCACCGGACGAAATCTTTGTTGCATCGTGCATTCCCGGAGCTTCACCGAAATCCACGATTTTCGGGAGCGAGGCAACCGTAGAAGCGAAGATTTCAGCAACATTCACGCGGTCTTCGCCTTCGCCAAAGCAACCTTCGCCATCGACGGGCACTTCCTGGCACATGCCAAAGACCTTCATGAGGTTATCCTTGAGCACCTGGTTGCAACGCCCTTCGGCAATCGCCTTGTCCAAAGTCTCCGAGAACGCCGCCCCGGCACGGAGGCGCTGCGCCGCAAGCTTGTCAGCCTTGAGAGCCTCATTTTCCGCCTTGAGTGCGGCATTCTCTTCGCTCAACCGCGCCGCTTCGCTAGAATTACCTTCCGGGATAGATGCGGTCGGTTCGTCGCGAGGGGGCGTTGTTGGTTGAGGATCGGGATTCCCGTTCTCCGGCGAACCCTGACCGTTCTCCTTCTCAGTAGCTTTTTCATCGCTACCGCTTCCTTCCCCCGGTTCCCCGAAGGAAGGTGCGGTGTCCGCAGTGGGTTTTTCAATGACTGTCTGTTTCGGGAAGTTATTCGAATCCTTGATAACGTCGCGGACGGATTCGATATCCTTCACAGCATATTCCGGGATCATCTTGTCGGCGGCCTCGATGCCTTCCTTTTCAATCAGCTGTTCACGCTGACTGCGGAAAAGCGAACCAAGCGAATCAAGCTTCCAGATAAGTCGTTCAAAGATCGATGCCGGAACAAGCCTGTCCCATGCGTAAGATTCCGCAAAAACGAACACATCCTGTTCAGTAGAACCCTTGTCGCTATCCGCGAACATCCCGTCGCCAAAGCAGATCGGGGCCATTCCCTTCATCGCGGGGGCATGCGCACCCAACGCGCCGAGGTGTCTTAAACCCTTCTTCAAGTTGCTGTAAACGGACGCGGAAAGGTACTTGAAGCCGCCCTTCTTCACTTCCTCGGCAAAGTCGTTGTTCACGTCGTCAAGCTTCACCTTGAGCACGCCGTCTTCCACCTTCGAATCGACGATGGAACCGACACGCGGATCATCGACTTTCGGGTGACCCTTGACGAGCGGAGGCTGGTAACCGGCCTTGAGCTGTTCGTGGATGCCCTCGTTCAAATCTTCGAGGTCCGATTCGCTAAAGTCGTGCTCGACACCGGCCATGTCTGTGACCTTGCCCGTCTTGAACGCTTCGACCCACGGTTCCTTAAGATCATCGGATTTCAAAATTTTTTTGTCTTTCATGGCTTCAAAGTTACAAGCGAAAAACCGAAAGAGGAGATGACAATGTCATGCCCTATGTCACGCCCCATCAAGTAAGTTTGTTGCGAGGCACTCTATGGACAAGAATTTTTGGATTGAAGCTTTCAAGCAGTTCGGCATCAGCATCGTATTCGCCTTGATGCTGGCCGTATTCTATACGAACGAAAACGCCAAATGGGAAAAGTCCCAAGCCGCGGAGAACACCCGCTGGGAAACGCTGTTCCAGAAATACACCGACGAACAAAGGCAGGCCATGGAAGCGATAAGGGCGTGCTGCATGGAATTTCACGGGAGGAATAAATGAGCAAGGCAGAACTCAAGCCGCAAGCAAAAGACCTCTATGTGGTTCATCAATTAAGCCTATCTGAGATAGGACGCAGACTAAATATTTCCACTAGAACTTTGCAGACGTGGAAAGCCGAAGACCATTGGGAGCTTGAACGTGCGAAAATATCAGGCAGTCAAGATAAATTTCATGCCGAAATTTTTGAACTTGGTGAAGTTCTTGCAAGGCAAATAAAGCAAGACTTACAAAATGGCGTTGCTGTTGACAATGCTCGATTTATATCACTTCAACGAATAATCGACACGGCAGAGACTAGTCGAAAATACGAAGAAAAAGCTCCAAAGAAAAAGAACGATGAAAGAACGCCTGAAGAACGTCAAAAGGCTGCTCTTAAGAAACTTCAGGAAGTTCTCGGAATATGAAAAGCCTAGACGAATTCTTTTTCCCTTACCAAAAACGCTGGCTTCTCGACAAGTCAAAGGTCAAGATTTTCGAGAAGTCCCGCCGTATCGGCGGCACGTGGGTGCAAAGCTTCGAAGACGTGCAGGACTGCATCGAACAGCCCGGACTCAAGGTTTTCTTCAGCTCAGCTGACATGACCGCAGCAGCTGAATACATCGACTATTGCGAATCGTGGATTCAGAAGCTCAACGCCATCGCAAAGGCCCTCGCCGAAGTCAACTGCGAAGACATCGAGGACTGCGAATTTGCCGATGAAGACAAAGGCATCAAAAGCAAGATTATCGAGTTCAACAACGGCTCGAAAATTTACGTTCTTTCGAGCAACCCCAAGGCGTTCCGCTCCAAAGGCGGTAAAATCGTGTGGGACGAAGCCGCCCACCACGAGAACGACCAGAAGATGTGGGCTGCCGCAAAGCCCGCCGCCATGTGGGGCTATCCCATCCGCATTTTGTCAACCCACAACGGCGTGAACTCGCTCTTCTACAAGCTCATCGAGAAGTGCAAAAAAGGCGAACTTGACTACAGCGTTCACACCGTGCCAATCCAGCTCGCAGTAGAGGAAGGCGTTGCCGACCGCATCTGCGGTAAGAAACTCTCCAGGAAAGAACGCGAAGAATGGCTGGAGCAGGAACACAAAGGCTGTTTGACCGAAGCTATCTGGCAAGAAGAATACTGCTGCAACCCGCAGGATGAATCCAAGGCCATGATCAGCTATGAGCTCATTCACAGCTGTGAACGCCAAGGCGTGCTGGGCATTGACAAGGCACACGGCCCGCTCTACCTGGGTTGCGACGTGGCACGCCACCGTCACCTTTACGTCATTTACGTTTTTGAAGACATTGGCGACCGCCTGATTTGCCGTGCCGTCGAAGCCTACCAGAACAAGAAATGGAGCTTCCTTGAACAGAAGCTCTACAAGTTCCTCAAGCTTCCGAACCTTATCAGAGCCTGCATAGACCGCACCGGATGCGGCGACCAGTTCACCGAACGTGCCATGGAACGCTTCGGCTCCGTCAAGGTCGAAGGCGTGCTTTTTACGAACACCGTAAAGGCTGACCTCGCCATCAATCTTTTACAGGCGTTCGAAGACCAGAAAATCATCCTTGAAAAATGCCCGAAGTTCCCCGGAGTCGAAAGCCGCATAGAGGACGAACAGGCCGAAAGCATCCACGCGGTACGAAAGATCGTGACGAGTGCGGGCAATGTTCGTTACGATGCCGCGAGCACCGAGCAAGGGCACGGCGACTTTTTCTGGGGAGCGGCTTTGGCATACCACGCCAAGAACGCAAACGCGGCGGGTCCGCTGTTCGTACAGACCGCGAATCCATACGCGCTAGAAAGCACCGATTTCAGGGGGTTCTGAAAATCGCACAGAAAGGCCCTTTTAAGCCCGTTTTTCTTTTACCCTAGTAAGCGGACGTAAAACTTTAAAAAATCATTTTTCAACGAATTTGAACGGCGATTCAAAAGGATTAGAAAACTACCGAGGATTGCATGAGCAAAAAGAACAAGAAAAAGCAGAACGAGACCCAGAACAAGCGCGATTTGCAGCTTGCGAAGGAAGTCGCGACCCGGAACGTGGCGGAATACGTGTCGGGCCTTGACTACTTGCCGAACCCGGACACCATCCTACAGAAAAACGGCGGCAACATCAAGGTTTATCGCGAAATGATAGACGCTCACCTCGATGCGGTCAAGAACAAACGCTTTGCCTCCATCACGAGCCGCGCATGGACAATCGACGGGAGCAAGGGCGACGCGAAGAAAGCGAAGTTTGTCGAGGAATACCTCTGGAACATCGACCTCCGCAACACCATATCGCAGATGCTCGACGCGATCGGTTACGGTTTCGCCGTTCACGAAATCGTCTGGGATGCGGTGCAGACCGACATGGGCGTGCTCATTTTGCCCACGGCAATCAAGGACCGCAAGCAGGAATGGTTCAAGTTCGATGCGGACGGTAAACTGCTTTTGCAGACGAAGGACGGAACCCGCGAAGAATTGCCCGACCGCAAGTTCATCGTTACACGCAACCGCCCGACAGCAATCAACCCTTACGGCACCTCGGTTTACTCCCGTTGCTTTTGGCCTCTCGCTTTCAAGAAGGGCGGTCTCAAGTTCTGGATGATATTCGTCGAAAAGTACGGCATGCCGAAAGCAATCGGCAAATGCCCGCCAACGGCGACAACCGACGAACAACAAACATTCTTGAAAATGCTTACCGGGCTTATCCGCGATGCGGTCGCCGTCATCCCGCAAACCGGCTCCGTTGAACTCTTGCAGACCGGGAACGGAACGAACAACCCGCACAGCGAAATCGTTCGCTGGGCTGACTCCGCAATGAGCAAAGCTTGGCTTGGCGAAACGCTTTCAACTGAACAGACAAGCTCGGGCGGCACACAGGCGATGGCGACCGTGCACAACGATGTCCGTGAAGACCTCGCTCTCGATGACGCAGCAATGATTGAATCGAGCGTGAACCAGCTCATCCGTTGGATTTACGAAATCAACTGGCCGAACGAAAAAGAAATCCCGTGGATGAACATCATCCTCCCGGAAGACTTGCAGCAAGCCCGCCTCGAACGCGACGTGAAGCTCACGCAGCTTGGTGTGAAGTTCAACGCCCAGTACATCACCGATGTCTATGGAATCGACGAGAAATACTTTGAAATGCTCGAAGTCCAGCCGCAAGGCAGCTTGTTTGCGGAAGGCCCCGAAAAGAAGCCTAAAGTCCGCAACACTAGCCACGAACTCCGTAACAATGTGAATGCTTTCACCGAGCACCTTGCAGACGAATGTGAAAAAATCGATTTCCTCGCACCCATCCGCGAACTTGTAGAGAACGCAAAGAGTCTCGAAGAAGTCCGCGACAAGCTTGGCGGCTGCTATGGCGAAATGCCCATGGACCAAATTGAAGACGAAATGGAACAGGCATTCCTCGCAGCAGACCTGGCAGGGCGTTTCACGCTTCTCAGAAAAGCAGGCATCATAGATGGCTAAGGAACTCGGTTTCAAGCAAGGTGCGTACAAGGAAGCGGTCGATTACTTCAAGCAGAAAATCAACCTTCCTACAAAACGCTGGAACGATCTCAAGGGCGCAATGCACACGAGAGCGTTCACCGTTGCCGGTGCAATGCGTGCCGACATCTTGCTTGATTTCCGTAACGCCGTTGACAAGGCCATCGAAAAGGGTGAATCCCTGCAAGATTTCCGCGACCATTTTTACGACATTGCAAGCAAATGGCGTGAATCAGACCCCAGCTTTGACGAAAAGATGAAAAAGCCGAAATACGGTGCATGGCGTTCGAAAGTCATTTACCAGACGAACATGCTTACCGCAGCGGCGGCAGCACAGGAACGCCAAGCAAGGGAAATGCCCGAAGTATTCACCCATGCAAAGTATGTCTGCATGATGATGCCCACGAGCCGCGAACAGCACAAGGCTTGGAACGGCACGGTGCTCCCTGTAAACGACCCGTGGTGGGAAAAACATAGCCCACCTAACGGCTTCGGTTGTTTGTGCGAAAAGGAATTTATCAGCAAGTACGAAATGAAAGCAGGGCTTGAAAAGGAAACAAAAGCCCCGACACCTGCAAACGACACCACCAACATCGGTGAAAATTGGGACTACAGCATAGGCGATGCCGATGCCGAAAACCAACGGCTCAAAGAACAGCTCGAAGAGAAAGAGTTTAAACTTTTGGAAAAATTTGATGGCGATACTGAGTTAAGTTATGAAATAGAGAGAATTTCAGCAGAAAGGCACGAAAACAGAACTCCCGAAACGATTCAAAATGTGCGTGACCGACTGAATGACAGGAAAGACGAAAAAACCGGGAATATACCGAAAGTCAAAATCGACAAAGATATTGACAAATTTGAAAAACCAGAAAAGTTGTTTGAATACATGGAAAGAAAACGTGGATTCAAAATTGATGATGACTTGAAAGAATACGATCTTGAAAAAGTAAAAGGATTCCTAAAAGGAATTGATGCTGCAATGACGGCTTTTCCAGAAGCTAAAATTACACTTTTAGAAAAACACAATGTAAATGACGAACGTTCTTGTACAAAATTTAATTATAAAAAAGACAGTCCTTTTTCAATCGGGATAAACGAAAAGTGTTTTGGAAAAGAACAAGTTCTTGGGAAAAATTTCATTCCTTTTGTGGATAATGGGATGCATCCCAAAAACTCTAATCCATTTTCCTCGGCAGTACATGAAATGGGGCACGTTATTCTTCTTAAAATGACTCAAATGGAGAGTTTCGGTTATTGCGAACATTATGATGAAATTGCAAAAGAAATCGTAAACAAAGCTGTCATTGACAGCGGAATAACGCCGAATTACGAAAACATTTTCGATTTTAGAAAAAAAATTTCATTATACGCAGATCATTTCTACAAATATGCCGAAACCATAGCCGAGGCAATGTCTGACGTTTTTAACAACCGATCTAAAGCAGCCGTTGAATCAAAAGCAGTCTATAAAGTGCTAATGGAAAGATTAAAAAAAATTAGACAGAAAAGACAAAGGAGCTAAACAAGAATGCACGCATCGTCATATTCTTTTTGCATTTTTTTCAGCTTTTCAAATGCTTTTTTAACATTTTCAGGAGCTTCATCTTTAAGCGTACAATCATAGATGTACTCAGCATCCCTATTTGTCCATTCAAAGCACAAATTAAGCAATTTTTCAAATTCTGGACCCGGCATAATGTAAACCTCTCCCCATAATATACCACTTTTTCAAAGGAAATGCAACCCCATGGCAGATTTCATCAACGCAACCATAGAACGGCACGAGTTCGACACGCTTCTCGAAATCCTGAAAGACCGAGCCGTCCACCTGAAACCCATCATGGCCGTGGCTGGAAACATCGTTGTAAAAAGTGTCAAGCAGAATTTCCGCGAAGGCGGCAGACCCGAAAAGTGGACGCAATCGAAAAAGCCCAAGGGCATGACCTTAATCGGCACTGGGGCACTCATGAAAAGCATCCACTACAAAGTTGATGATGACGGAATGGGTGTAACAGTAATGACCGGACCGCAAAAATACGCAGCCATCCACCAGTTCGGCGGCACGACCGCACCGCATGAAATCAAAGCAAAAAACAGACGTGCGTTGCAGTTCACCGTAGGCGGAGTGACGCTTTACAGAAAGAAAGTCCACCACCCCGGCTCAAACATCCCGGCACGCCCCTACATGCTCCTGCAAGACGAAGACATTGAAAACATCAAAAAGGTAATGCTCGAATACCTAAAGGAACCCATCAAATGACCAAACCCACACCCAAAACACCGCAAAAAAAACAGACCTACTACAACGAAATGCCCGTGGAAACAATCAAGATTATCCACGCAATCGTCAAGCGTCCGCAAATTCCGCGTGAAGCCGCCTACGACATCGGCAACGCCGTAAAGTATCAATGCCGTGCAGGCCTCAAGCCCGACAACAATTGGGAAGACGATATCCGCAAAGCGGAAAACTACCTGCACCACGCACGAACCGGCGAATGGATAAAGGAATGAATCTAGAAAAGAGACATCTGCCCGTTGTCACGCTTCTTTGGCACAAAGTTAAGGTAGCGGTAAATCGTGCGTTCGCTCACGCCCGTCTCGAAGGCAAGCTGGTGGACAGTCTTCTCGCAGTTGTCAGCCATGTAGCGACGCACAGCGTTCGGAGTCATCCGGGATGGACAGGCTACATGGTTGCCCGCAAAGCGTTTCCAGATTCTCTTGGCGACATCAAGACCGAGGGTCTTTGCAACCCACTTTAAATCCTCGTTCGGCAAGTCATCAAATGTAAGGGAATCCCAGACGCTCATCTGTAATTCAAATATAACTAAAAACAAAGCAAAAATCAAACTTCGCAACAAAGGAAGTGAAAATGAGGAACGAACGACTTCAAACATGTATAAACTCTTTACTTGTACTCGACGAATGTTTAGCCCAAACAAAAAAGGATAGAGAAACACTCTCTATCCTTGGGAAAATCATTTCTAGCACTAGTGACAAACTCGATGAAGAAATCAAAGACTCCAATCGTTTCTGTTTAAGATTCCTTGCCTTCTTTTTCGCCTTTTGCGTCTTCGCCAGCATCGGTTTCAGATTCATCCTTTGGCACTAATTTATTGTTCATTGTCTTTACAAACACATTGCTTCCGCCTTCAACAACATCTCCCAGTAATCGACGTATGGCATCTTGAAGATTTTGCTTGTTCGTTTTGTTATCCCATTCACCTTCATCAATTGCTCCTAGCAGTTTTTCTAAAGGATCAATCACAGGATGTTTACCTATAGCCCCCACAGCTCTCCAGTTGTTGCCAAGTCCCTTGACGATTTCCTTGATAAGGTCATAATCCGATTCTGCGGGTTTCAAAATCAGAATGTAGTACAAAGCGGAGATGTATTGGCTGAATGCTTCCGAAGACGACTGGTTCGCGTTGGCCTCGTAAAGGTTGGCACCAGCCTTAAGGCAAGGAGTAACAAAGGCGTTCTTGATGGAGCTTTTTTGCTCTTCGATAATAAGTTCAGTTGTTTTCGTCTTTTCGTCAATAACTTTTATCTTTCCATTAAGGTCGTCAAGCAGCTCTTGGGAATACTTTTTGCTTTCATGCACATCCCAAAACACTTTCCAAGCGAACAAACCTATAAAAATCGTGACCGCAATTCCAAGGAATACAAGGACTTTGTTCATGGAATCTTCATAGAACTCCCTAGAATCATACAAAGCTTTCATCGTCGGGTCTTCGATAACCTTTTTTACCGTATCCACATAAACCCGTTTTACGGTATCAGCATCGGGAAAGCACTTGAAGATATAGAAATTGTTTCCTGGCATAGCCTATTCACCGTCCAATTCGTAGGCCACAGTTGAACGGATTTTTATCACACACACAACGTCTCCACCATCATTCAAAATATCCTTATCGTTTCCTATTCTATATGTCAAAATACGCTTTCCATTCATCGTTGCATTTCGAGTTCCCGGATGCGTATAAACGCAAATGTATCCGTTTTCTTCCATTACATGTTCTGGGAATCGAAAGAAGTGTCTCCATACGTTCGTTGGATTTCCGTCGCTATCGTATGTGCAGTCGTAAAAGGCGTAATCACTTAACTGCGTTCCCTTGGAAGCCCAAAACAGAAAACGCTCTTCACCTGAACCTGGTTGAGTTCCGGCCCTTTTTAGCACAAGTTTGCTTTCGCTTTTCTTTACGATATCATCAAAATACATTTTACGTTTCTTCCTTGTTTTTAGATAAGTTCGATAATATTCCCGCTCACGCGGTAGCTTGGGTGGGTGGGTCTTGCTTGGCGGCGGTTTGGGCGGAGAGGCCGAGGGCGACGACGAGGTTGAACAGCGTGGAGAGTTGGGTGGGCGTGGGCGTGGCCGAGCCGTCTTGCCAGGAGGAGAGCACGGCGGGGGCGACCCCTACGAGCTGGGCGAGGCGTTCAAGGGGCGTGTTGGACAGGGCTATCGCTCCCTTGATGTCAAGAATATCATTTTTTTCAGAGTTTCTCTTGACATTTGAGGAATCTTTGATTAATTTTATTGATGTAGTGGTAACAACCACCACTACAAAGCAAAGGTAAAAAAAGGATTTGCCCATGCCAACAATTAAAAATCTTACAGAGACAAAAATCTCATGGATAGCGGTCGCTAACGCGGTATCAGAAATCGCAGGAAAGCCCTACAGCCCACACTACATAAGGGAAGTAGCCACAGGCTACCGCTCCAACAAGCAACTCACCCCCATCCTCCAAAACCTTGGAATTGTCAAAAAAGAGGTAGCATAATGATCAAGTCTATTTACGAAGAAGATACCGAAAACACCGCCCAAGGGGCAACCAAAACGGTTGACCCTTCGGACAAAGAAAACGGCGAAGAAAGCCTGCTCGAAACCGCCAACAAGCTCGACGAAGTTCTCGGAACGGACGGTTCCAACAACGAAGTCCTCTATGGCGAAAACGCCGCTTATCCCGAAAGCCCGCTTGTCCCGGTCGAATATTCCAACTCCAGTGCAAAGTGCATCGTCAAGGAACAGGGTCTCGAAGAAGGCGAACTCGACCCGACGACGGCGACCGCCCTCAAGCTGCGTTACCGCATCTTCAACGACACGTCCATCCGCATGAGCATCGACACCGAGAAGAATGTGTGGTTTGTCGCGGACGATATTGTGAAGGTTCTCGGCTATACCAAAGACACGGCAGCGGTCATCAAGCGTCACTGCGGCAAGGTCTATGACAGCAAGGACCTCGACGGCACAAACGAGCTAGCCAAGAAACTCGTCATCGATACGAAGGGTGGCAAGCAGGCGATGATCGCCATCAGCGAACCGGACGTTTACCGCCTCATCATGCGTTCCAACATGCCCGAAGCCCGCAACTTCGAACGCTGGGTCATGGAAGACGTGCTCCCGTCCATCCGCAAGACGGGCAAGTATGCCGTCAAGCGCAAAATCGAGTTCAGTAATCCCGAAGACCAGGCGAAGTTCGAAGCCGCCAAGACGGAACTTTCGGGCCAGTGCGAACTGTTCCCGCGGATGGTGCCGAGCGTATCGCTCCCGGCAGACATCACCGACCGCCTGAACTCTGTCAAGAGACGCCTTTTCGAGCAGGGCCACACGTTCCCCAACAACAAGGAGTTCGTGAAGTTCCTTGTCAACAAGGCACTCGAAGATTTGGAAGGCTAGGCCCATGACGGAGCTCAAGAAATCACAGATGAGGCGCATCGTCGAGCTTGACACGCTCCGTCGCAACTTCAAGCCCGGCTCGAAGGAATACCGCCTGATCAGTTCCAAGATTCACCACGAGCGGACAAAGTTCCGCACCACCCCCAACCGCTAAGGAGAAACAACATGCATTACGAACTCAACCGCAAGACGCTCAAGATTCTCGCCAACGAGCCCACCCGCACGCTGCTCGAAAAACAGCTCATCGACCTCTGCCTGAGGCAATACGAAAGGCTCAGCCAGCGTGTTAACGATAACAACGACCTCAAGCAGACGCTCATCCGTATCCAGAACGCCATCCTCAGCAATTGCCCGTGGATTGTCGAAAACACCCGCATGGCAAAGGAACAGGGCTGCAGCCAGAACGCAGTCCACGTTGCTGTCGTGGGCATCGCCCCGGAAAACACCAAGCAGTAAGGAGAACGACCATGAATACCACTCTTATTCATCGTTCCGCACGCCCCCGCGTCACCCTCGAATTCACCCAAGTCCGCCACTGCGAATGCTGCGGCGGTAAGTCGAACCTCTACATCAACGGCCACCACGCCTGCGGGCGTTGCCTCAAGGCTGGCCGCGTGCTCGACATGCTCTGGAAGGAACAGGTCGCACGCCAGTTCCGCTGCGAAGGCTCGGTCGTTTTCTGCAACAACGACCTGCCCACCGAAGTGATGGACGCAATGACCGCAAGGGCACTCAACCGCTAAGGAGCAAGCCATGTCCACTTTCGACGCAAAAAGCCTACGCGACAAGGACGACAACGACGTGAACTTCACGCCCACGCACTACTTCGACGACAACACGAAGAAGAGCATTGCGGAGGAAATCGCCAATTGCCTTAAAAAATCCGGCATTCGTGGTCTCGTAAGGAATGATGGCTCCATCGACACTTCTGTCTATGCACTGGCCTCCGCACTTTCGGACTACATACTAAAGTCATCGACAACAGGTCTCGTAAAGAACGACGGCTCCATCGACACCACGGCC
>Ga0265300_10000646_pt1 | contig 36579 bp, 48 predicted proteins | sample AusTroGonzalo_MG_FD_193482 | JGI IMG/M metagenome (GOLD analysis project Ga0265300, IMG submission 193482) | Bovine rumen microbial communities from tropical cattle in Woodstock, Queensland, Australia - Gonzalo_03 | ecosystem: Host-associated > Mammals > Digestive system > Stomach > Rumen ...
CCTGGTAGTGGATTAGTTTTAAATAGTAGTAAAAATTATACGTTTGAATTCCGTTTTAGAGTAAAAAATGTACAAAAATATTCTACTTTAGCAAAACTTATTCCTAAATATTTCTACGATAAACCTTTATTGGACAATGAAGGTAATATTTAGTATGAAATAGATGAAGAAGAAGGTACACAAGAAATTATTTGGGTGCCTAATTATACAGTTACAATAAAAGATGAAGAAGAAATTGTTACTGGCAGTTCTTTATATGAAGAAGAAATTATTGCTGCAGGCTATAGAATAGCTACTGATAAATATGGTAACTTGCGCATGGATGAAAAAAATAGTCGTAAGTCTACTGAAACTGAAAATGGTGTAGTTTGTCATTGGCTGGAATCAGGAAAAGAAGAACCCTGTGGTTTTTGTATTGGTACGCAAGAGGCTTATTTTAGAACTCCTTCTGGAGTTGCTAATGTTAGATATTGTGAAGATGAAATTATTAATCTATCTTTTGTAGTTTCTAAAACTGATCAATTATGTTATGTTTATTTAAATGGTATATTATCTGGTGTAGTTGCTCTTCCTACTGGCTCTGGTTCAAGCTTTGCTATTGCTTCACCTTTTGTATTTAATAGTAAATATTGTGATTTTGATCTATTTAGATTCAGAATTTATGATATTGGATTAACTATGCCACAAATTATTCATAACTATTTGTCTGATATGCATAGTATTTAGCTTTATGATGAAAATCAGATTACGAGTGCATATGATGATACTTCATTATCTTATGAGGAATTAGTTAAATATAATGAATCACATCCAGATAATTTATCTATGCCTTATGCTACTTGGTAGATTGAAGATGCTGATGATGAAAGATTGTCTTTCTATAAAGGCAATAATCGTCCTGTGACAATGAATTTTGTTAATCCTAGTTTGGATAAAGCTTTAGAAGATGGTGAAATTACTCCTTGGTTTTATTATACACATTGTCCAAGCTTTTATGCTGAACATATTGACCATAATGTATAGGGTACATCATCACAAAAATATCCAAGAAGAAATTATAAATTTAAATTCAAGGGCTATGATCCAAAGAATAATCCACCCGTATGGATTTATACTCAAGGCCCATTAAAAGATTATCCTCTTACTTCTGAATATTATTTCTATATTTCTGATGGAAGTTTAGTAACTAAAGAAGTAATAGATGAAACAACAGGTGAGGTTACTACTGTTCCTGCTGATAAATCAATGTTTAATAGTGCTACTATGAAAAAATTAGCAAAAAAATATCATATGGATACTGAAGATTTTGGTACTAATAAATTTACTTGGAAAATTGATTATATGGAATCTTCTGCTACTTATAATACTGGTTTTGCTAACTTAATGGGCAACTTAATGCATCCATTATACACAAAACATCCATTAGATGATTATAATCTTGGTATTAATACTCGTAATATGCGTACTACTGTATATGGTTTTCCTGTATTAACATTCCATAAATATGCTAATGGTGACTATGAATACATTGGTAGATATAATATGAATTTGGATAAAAGTTCAAATGAATATTATGGATTTGAGTCAGAAGTAGTACAACCTTATGCTAAATTAAAACAAAAAAGAGTTTTAAATGAAGAAACCGGTGAATGGGAAACTGTAGAATATCAACCAACAGTGGCAGAAGTTGCTGAGTGTTGGGAATTGAAAGATAACCAAGGCAACTGGTGTTCATTTAAATATCCAAGTAAAAAAGCACGTCGTACTAAATTTATGACCTTAAAACAAGGCACATCTGGCACTAATGCACAACTAGAAATTTTAAATCACTTTGAATATAGATACAGCTATTATGGTGATGAACTAGATGCGGCATATAAATATACACCATTTAAAGATCCTGATACTCAGCAAACTTTAAATAATAATGGTGCCATTAACTCATTCTTATATGATAAACATAAGAATTTAGAGGATTTATTTGAATGGTTAGATTCTACTAATCCAGATAATGCAACAGGAAATGCTTTTAATCCAAATATTGTTTTAGAAGTTGCTTCTTGCAATCTTGAAGACACTAGTATTGATTATGAAATTATTTTAAATAATGTTACATATCTTGAACCTGGTGCAGAATATGTAGAATACGAAATTGATGAAGCAGGTAATAAAACAAAAATTGAATATTATATTAAAAAGAATGACAACTTCTGGTTTTATGATTATAATCCAGAAACTTGGGCTGCCGATGTAGCCGATGGAAAAATTTGTACCGCTTTATTCTCTGATCTATATAAAGCTACATTCACTAAAGATACAAGAGAATATCGTAAATAGAAATTCTATACAGAATTAGAAGAACATTTAGATAAAGAATATTGTTTAACTTATTTTGTTTTAACAGAATTACTATTATGTTATGACTCACGCGGTAAAAATATGATGTTAGCCTCTTTTGGACCAAAACGTAGGGGCGGCAATTATATTTGGTATCCAATTTTTTATGATATTGATACTCAATTAGGCTTAAATAACTCTGGAGCGTATCTATGGGATTATGACGCTGATGTAACGAAAGATAACTTATTCTCTACACCTACAAGTGTACTATGGAATAATTTATATGATACTTGTTATAATGATATTTGTAATAAATATAGAACATTAAGAGGTACAGATACACCTTCACCATCCGAAACATTAATTAATGGTTCTTTAACCTATCAAAATATTTCTGGTGCTTATTCTTGTGATCCTACAGTTTTCGGATCTTATGCCATGAAGGGTGTACGTCCAATTATTGCTATCGGTTTAGATGAATATTATAAGTATCTAGCTCCAGCATTAAAAGAATCTGATTATAATAATGGAAAGATTTATGCTGGATATTTTGATACCGATGGTGTTAGAACCTATTAGGAAACTCCTACTTATGTATACACCTGCCAAGGTGATAAAAAATTAACAACTGATTTATTATTAATGAATCGTCTTAATTATATTGACTCTTGGTGGATGGGCGGCGATTATACCGCAGCGAAGGTTACTGGATAGATATTCTTTAGAGGTAATGCTAACTTGGCAACCACTTCTGACCATTATCTAGATAGTAATTTATTAAATGAATTACCAGATGCAGCTATTAGAAGCGGAGCAGTTTATAGTCTAGTACCATATTCTTAGACTGGTGAAATTCAAAATATAAATGATTATTATGATGCACGTCCTGGATTTAAAATTAAACCATATTTACATGAGTATGTGTCTTATTTCCATGATGGTCAACAATCTATTCCAAAAAAATATAGCGAAAGTAGCGGTCAAGAAGATGGCATTTGGACCAATGTAGATGAAGGAAAAGAAAATTCTTATCGCACAGAAGTAGACTATAGCTAGCAAATTCTTTATATTCCTGGTGGAGATTATATTTCTAGTTTAGGCGATTTAAGTTTAGTCTATGCAAATGCTATGTAGATTAAACATGCTAAACGTTTATTAGAATTAAAATTAGGTTCTGATATACCAGATTATTCAAACCCAGGATTAAGTGGTCGTCAAGATACCGACTTTGAATTAAGCAGAATGCCGCTATTAAAGTCTGTAAATATTAGTTAGTTGGTTAACTTAACAGATGATTTACCAGAATTGGCATATAGTGAAAAGTTACAAGAATTTAGAGCATTAGGTTCTAGTATTAAACGTACTAGCTTTGCTCCTGGTGCTCCTTTACATACTGTTCATCTTCCTAAAACAATGACTACTTTAAGTTTTGTACAAAATAAAGATTTAAATAATATTTTAGTATCTCGTCCAGAAATAGTACGCTTTAATGAATCTACTGGGCTGTATGATTATACTGATCCAGATACATATAGAGGTTTATATCTTGAGGGTATTACAGATTATGATGCTACTAAAGAAAATGAAGGACACAGCGTAAGTACTTTAGACATTCAAGGTGGCGGTTTAGGCTATAATTCTTATACCATTTTAAATAATTTATATATGCTTAAACATGAAGCTAATACAAATAATTTATTAAGTATTGGTTTAACGGATGTTGAATGGACACCTTATATAGAAGTTGAAAAGGGTACACCTTATGATGATACTGAAGATTATTATTTATTAACCGATCACAGTAGTTATGAACCATATGGTAATTATATTAGTGATGAAAAATGGCTTGAACAAACTACTAATAGATTAGTATACACATATAATCCATTATATTTAAATACTAATATTGAGCAAACAATTACTAATTTAGATTTATTAGATGCTTTTATTGAATCTTATCAAGCAGCTACACGCTCTCAAAACCCAGTTCCAAGTAAATTCTCTAATTTAGTTGGTACTACAGAGGCGACAATGCCAACTATTACTGGTAATTTATATGTAAGTAATGATAGTGAGCATAAAGTTACAGAATCTAGTTTAACTAATCGTTATGCACAATATTTCCCACACTTATCTATTACTGCTAAATGGGTTCAAGAATCTAACGTTACTAAATATGCACGTTATTATGAAGATACTAATACAACTGAAGTAATTGAAGCCTTGCGTTCTGATGATACTAAACCACAAGCTCCTACCAAAAACATACCAAGTAAACCTGGTTGTGATTTTGTAGGTTGGTCTTTAGATTTAGAAGGTAATAACATTGTTTTACCTTATATTGTTGATGTAAACACCGGTGGCGGTGATTACATTCAAAAATTAGTTAAAGATCAAAATCCAGATGGTTCACCATTACTTGATGAAAATAATTAGCCAATCCATGAAACCGATGAACAATTTGCACAGCGCAAGAAAGATATGATTGAAAATTATTTAAATGAACGAATCTCATTTAATAATGAACGTTCTGTTATTACATTGTATGCTCAATTTACTGTGCATAAAAATGTAATTACAATCTATATCGGCAATGAAAAAATTGGAGCAGCAATTGTAGATAATGGTTCAGTATTTACTAATCCAAATTACATTTATAATTATGTTAATGATTTAGTTGATATGAATACAGGACATTATTATAAACCTTATAAAGATGATTTAAATTTAGCATTAACACAAACTTATAAATTTGTAGGATATTCTACATCTAGTACAGATACAACTTCAATCTCTGAAGGGTCTGAAGTACCTGATATCGTTACAGATGATATGGTGGTTTATGGTATCTTTGAAGAGGATAGCGTTTATAACAATATTTTACCAGAGGCTTATTTAGATTGTAATTATAACGGATATATGAGCTTTAATTTTAATACCATTTCAGCAGTACATGGTAAAATTACTTTACCATTAACTTGTCATGATGACTAGGGTGTTGTACAAAATGTAATGTATTTTGGTACTGATGTAAGTTCAAGAAATGCTGCACCTTATCGTGAAGCAATGTCATAGATTACGCATATCTTTTGGGAACAGCCACACGATAATATTGTTTGTACTGTACAAGGATACAATGCAGGTAGTTTTGCTCTTGCTACAAACCTATTGTATGCAGAAATTCCTGTAAATGACCAAAATAAATTCTCTTTAGGTGAATATTGTTTCTATAAATGCTATAACCTATTTAATAATAATAAAATCACAGAATTAGATCGTGCTCAATTTATTTATAACATTACATGGTTTGGTTAGTTTGCTTTTGATGAAATAGGTGAAAGCGGTCAACCAGCATTAACCTAGTTCTTAGCCATAGGAGAACCATCATTAAATCCTAATGTTGAAATGATGGGTTATCGTTCTTTCTATAGAAGTATTATTAAATAGCTTAGTCTTGGTAGTGCAAATGCACCATTTGAATTAACGCCAGATGAATTCCATACAAATCCAAGTGGTAAAACTCAAACATTTATGGATGCTGGTTACGGTCCTAAATTCCTTTAGGAAGGTTTTACAAACGCACGTATTATTTACTACTATCCACGTGATTTAGTAGGAGATGGCGCAATGTATGGAAGTGAAGAAGAATTACGTATAGCAATGAGCGCAAAACTTGGTGTTGAAATTAATTCACATGATATGTATGCAGCACCAATATAGTCAGGAGGTTAATTATGACTAAACAAACTATTTATGTATATTTAGGAACTAACGGAACAATTGAATCTCCTGTGCATTTAGAAGATATATATTATACACGTCGCATTAGACTCTATGCTGATGCTGGGAAAATGCTAACCAATGGTTAGGTATATCGTTCTATGGTAACTTGCCCAGAAGATGAAGTTGAATACTGGAAAGAGGTTCCACTTTCTGGTGAAGATTGATTAATTTATTAAACAAATTTTTCAATATATAAAAGAGGGAAGAAATATCTTTCTTCCCTCTTGAATCTAAAAGAAAGGAAGATTAAGTATATGATTGCAAAAATTACTGAAGCTAATGATCAAGAATTTTATGCTCCACGTTTTGAATATATTACTGCTGAATTACGTAAACGCGATGATTTAGCCGATCTTTCTAACGTTGAAGATAGAGATCTTGACGCCCCAGTAACTTTCACAACTCAAGTATAGTACAGTGGTACTGGTATCGAATCATCTGAGCCAATTCCAAATACAGATCCAGTTATGTACAGTACCGTGTTTACAAAAGATACTGCGGATTTTCGTCTTGAATCACATCGTCATATTGTAATTGATTCTATTGAGTCTTATTTCGCAAATATTGTTGAGATTGGTTAGTTATATACTCCAGGACATGAAGATGTCAATCCTGGTTATTTATATTTAACAATGCCAGCTGATGAAGAATATTTTGAAATTGACGCTAATACTAGAACAATTTCTATTCCTACTTTATTTAAAAAGTATGGAGTTGGTGTTGATGGTGATCATTTAGCTGAAATGTTAGTATTTAAAATAGATCGTTATTTTGATTATCAAGATCTGTATAATACTAAAATTGCTATTAACTGGAACGTTAAATTAAATGGCTCACGTGAATATTATTATAAAGAAACACGTTCAGAGAAAGCTTTTGCTCCAAATGACGTATTAGAGCCTGAATATGTAGTATTTGGTTTTCCAATTACTAGTGAAATGGCAATTGGCCGTGGTGTATTAGACTTTTCTGTAAGTTTTTATTCCGAAGCACCATCTGAATTAGCTGGTGAAGGTCAGTTATTGGATTACGCATTAAATACGCTAGTAGTCTCTGTTAACATTAATGCAGGTTTAAGTTTAGAAGATCCTACTAAAGTAAACGACTCTTCTGCCGCACTTCGTAGACGTATCCAAAACAGTTCTTATGTACCCGATGGCGTTTCTATTCCTTCAATGCCCGAATGGCGTACCGGCGATGTGGATAGAACTACTAATAAATTAGGCGGCTTATTCTATTATGCTGATTTCCCAATGAATGAAGATGGTTCTGAACCAGAGACATTACGTTTACAAGCACAAGCTTATTCTGCAGGTCACATTGGTGCTATGAATTATACTTGGTTTAATAGTGCGCTTCAAGGAGATGCAAGAGATGATAATCCTGCAGCAATGGGCATTTTAGACACAGTAGCAAAATTAGAAACTGCTCCAGCAGATGAAAATGAATTGTTATCACAAGCCAATCAAAATGCTATTGTTGTAGAACAAGATAAGAATGAAATTAAAGTATATGGTAATCTTGCCGCTTTAAATGAATTTACTTCTACTGCTCCTGGCCAAGGTAATGCTAAATGGATTGGCTTAGATATTGGTACTAAATTAGATACCATTATTGGTGCAAAATGGAATGGTTATGAATTATCACAAGCCGATGTTGATGAATCAGCTTCTGTTGGTCTAGCTCAAAATCATATTATCTTTTGGGCTAAAGCCAATGCTTTAGTAGAAAATGAAGCGATTATTGTTTTATCAGCTGAAGGCTATGAAGATGTGCCTTTAAAGGTAAAATTTGTTGATAGTAGTGCAGTTACTGCACCAAGTGATTTTATTTTTGCTTTTGAAAAAACAGCTGATAGCATTTTTGAGGAAAATCATATTTATTATGCTGAAAATATTGATGGTACCATTGATACTGTAAATCGTATTGATAGTACAGCTAAATTAAATGAAGTACCAAATGGCACTAATTTATATGAATTAGGTTCTGCTTTCTTTGCTACTGGTGCTGGTTTATATAAAGTAAAAGCACAAGCTTCTAAAATGGTAGTACAAAGCAATAAGCCTATTACTGTTAATAGTCCAGTATTAGATAGTCTTACTTGTCAAATATCTGCTGCTGTTGAGCCAGAAGTCGTATTATCTGTAACTAAAGATTTAAGTAATGATTTCACAGAAAATTCTACCACTCATAAGTTACAAAATAAATATTCTGAAACCGTTATAAAAGATGGTGAAGAATATACTGTTGAGCATGAAGTTACCATTGAAGATTCTGTAGTTTATACTGTAGATAATTAGGGTAATTTAATACCAGAAAAAGCTTTTGATGATGGTAGAGAAGATGATGAAATTTTACATTATACTTATATTGATACTAGTGATAGTGAATTTGCTCCAGAAGTAAAAGCAACTGTTTCTACTTCTGCCGCAGATTTCAATCTAGGTGCTATAGCTTTAGAAATGATATTAGATTCTAATATAAAAGATTTAACCAAATAGGCTATTGAAGCTTTACAGTTAGATTTTTCAAAAGTAGATGCAGCACAAAAAGATTTTATCATTAGTCAAGAAGGTATCCAAGAAGGCAGATATAGAGTACGTGCTATTAACCGTAAGAACCATACATATAGTGTTTCTAAGCCTTCTAAAAAAATTGCTACATCCAATATTGCTCCTGGCATTATTGATATTGATGTAAAAGCTCTTTACGGTGATAATTTAATTACAGTAATTGATAGTGGTTTTGCAAAGCCAAGTGATAATAAGGATTGGACAGAAGTTACATTAGATAGTGGTGATAGTGTATTACAATTTACCATTGATGAATCTAAAGTTCAAAATATTGCTGGTGCAAAATTAACTTATGAAGTACAAGAAATGTTACGCAATACTAATGATGGTTCATTTACAGTAAGAGCTAATTCAGTATAGAATAAAGATGGCGCTTGGGATATATTACCAATCACTGAAGAGGATATAGCTCGAAATAATAATGTTCCTGCGTTTGAAATTGGTAATTCTGACTCAGGTTGGTATCGTATTAAGATTATTAATAATTATAATGGTACTACACATGCCACTTATACTGGCATATTCCGTGTAACACTTGGTTAATTCTTTGAAGGAGGGTATAGGCTATGATTACTGGAAGTCAAGAATACCAAGACTTTTTGGCTGGTATTGCTAGTTCATATCAACCTCCTAACTTAAGTATAAGAATTCCTATTGACGAACCAGTATATGAGGTGGATTTAAAGTCTCGTACAATTAATTCACCTTCTGTACTGGGTGTAGAAGCTGATCATGAGTCTGAACTAATCTATTTTAAAATGGATAGATTTTATGACCAGGTAGATTTATCTACTTGCGTTGGTATTATTCAGTTTCGTAATGCAAGAAATGAAGAATATTATTATATTATTCCATATTATGATACAGAAAGTATTTTGGGCAAAATCATTTTTGCTTGGGATATTCAAAGTCCAGTTACTAAATTCGGTGGATCAGTTTCTTATTCGTTTAAATTCTTTAGAGTAGACCCTACTTCCGGAGAATTGATATATGAATTAAATACATTAGTAGCGAAATCCAAAGTATTAGTTGGATGGGCCACACGAAATGGCGCAAATCATAAATATTAGACTTATAATCAAATTAAATTAACTGATATTTTAGCTAATGATGATTTAATCACTAGAATTCAATATTTGTTAAATTTAGTTGATGATGAACGATATATTTAGTTACATTGGCGCGATGTATAATAAAATAGAGCAGGATAGTTAGTCCTGCTCTATTTTTTTTTGGCCTAATATAAATAATTTATTTATTTTTATTTTGAATATTAAATAGAAATAAATTTACTTTTGTGAGAAAGGAGAATACTGATGGCAAATACAATTATTCCAACCGCAGAAGAACAAGCTGATATACATGGTGTGCGTGTAGAAGATCCAGCTTATAGAGATAATGTCGTATTTAACAAAGAAGGATTAAATGAGTTATTAAAACACATTAAAAATTATCCTATCATAGACGCTGAATATGTAGATGAAGATGCTACTGATGATTTAAGTGGCTTACCTGTTTGGGATAATTATACAGAAGGAACGCCATGTATTAAAATTAAATATGGCGACAGTGAAAATCCATCGGGTAATTTATCTAGCACTGATGTTGAATAGATTAGAAACTATGAAAAATAGATTCGTTTATATAAAGGCGTTTTAAATATTTATAATAAATATGAAGTTATTGAAAGTGAATATAAACGACTTATTAAAAACATACAAGAAGAATTACAAAAAATTCTTGAAAACTTTTATACTGCATATAGTTTATAGTTAAGCTCAGATAAAAATGGTGAAAATAATAGTTTACGTGATCAAAGCATTGTATGGACTGGTAGTTATTATGATAAAATTGCCAGCCTAACCGGTAAAGATTCATATGGTAATGATATAGAACAGCCTGGCGTAAAATTATTCCGTTCTACTGGTAGCATAGACTAGGCAAAACGTGTTGTCGATTGTTTAGCTTATGCTGTACATTATCATGTTATTGATTTCTTTGACCAATTAGAAAATTGGCTCTTGGATGATTAGGCTGTTATATCAACAGATTTCTTTAAGGCTATTTATAAAGTTAGAAATGGTAGAGTTAATCCACCTATTTATTATGAGCAAGGTTCACCTAATTTAGATTTTACCTTAAAAGATGGTAATAATGAATATTATTATTATATTGTACCTTTATATCCTTTATAGGATGAAACAGTTAATATAAATACATTATTTTCTGATCCTAATTTTAGTTGGTCTTTAGATGGTAATGAAGCCTGGTTTGCTGCAATGTTTACGGGTTGGCCAAATGAACCCTCTATGAGCGATTAGGAAATCAAAAATTACTATAAACATTACAATGATTTACTTGTTGAAATGGATTCTTTATATAAGGCAGGTACTGAAAATAGTGATCGTAATCAAATTAATACTTTATTAATTAAATATATTACTTATATTCGTAATGCTCGTTGGCAAAAATATGCTGAAATATAGCAATATTTATTAACAAATGGTGTAGATGAAAACGAATTTGTTTCTATTGCTCCTGTTACAAGATATGAAATAGAAACAGATAGTCCATATATTTTAATGGAAAATTATGTATTAAATAATTATATTGGTGTATCTACACAAGATATGTAGAAAAATATTGAATATATAAAAGAACATGCTTTAACTAATAAATATAGATAGTGTGAAGAATCAGATAATTATAATAATAATACTAAATATTATTATATTGATCCAAATACTGGGCGTTATACTGAATTAAAAACTCTTACTGCGGAATAGTTTAATGCAAATAAAACACAATATTATACTTTATTACCTAATGAATATCCTGCCACTTATGGATATAAATATGTTAAAGTAGGTAGTAATATTGAATGGGATCAAAACGCAGATTATGATTCACAAACTAAAAATGAAATTCTTGACCCTGATAATACACCATAGAATTTTGGTACTTTTAGAGTAACTATCAATAAACATGTTTATGAAGTACCCATTAACGGTTTTGGTGAATCTACTTCAAGTACTTTTATAACAAGCGGATCAATTTTACCAAACACATCATCAAGTTTAGACTTAGGCAGTTCAGATAGCCCTTGGGCAAATATTTATATTAACAATATTTCAGATAGTGATGGAATTGTTACTATAGGTAATCCTACTGCTTTTAGATATGTACCGATAGACAATGAAGATATATATAACTCTGAAATTACTTATTATGTTGAAAACAATGGTAATTATGCTGTAGCAAATCCATAGCCTACAACTAATGAAGCATTACATGGTACTAATCCAAAATACTATATTAGATTAGGAACGGCATAGTTAATTCCAGCAGATGGTACTTATAGTTCATTGGGTACTAGTGGGAATCCTTGGGATCAAGCTTATATTACAGAAGCTTATATTACTACTGGACAATTTGATACAATTAATATTAAAATGGGTAATGAGTATACAGATTTATCTACTTATATTAATAATGCTGTAACTTATGATGAAAATAAGCCATTAGTAATTACAAACAAAACAGATGGTGTTAATGAATCTAGCGGTGATAATGGTGATTTAACTTCTGCAGCAGCAAATGGTATTACAGCAAAAACTAATGCGTCTATTAATACTCTTGGTGGTATATATGCGAAAAAGAATATTTATGCTGCAAGAGTATTTAATGCAGTATTTAATGATTATGCCGAATGTCGTACAACTATTAATTTAACCCCAGGCCATGTAGTTGTAGATAATGACGATGGTTCATTATCTTGTTCCTCATAGCGTTTATAGCCAGGAGCACAAATTATTTCAGATACGTATGGACACTTAATGGGTGGTACTGAAACAGCTACTACACCAATAGCTGTCGCGGGACGAGTATTGGCATATACTTATCAATCTCGTGATAAATATCATGCTGGTATGGCAGTATGCTCTGCACCAAATGGCACTATTGATATCATGACCAGAGAAGAAATAAGAGATTATCCAGATTGTATTATTGGTATTGTTAGTGAAATTCCTCAATACGAATATTGGGGTACTGATAGTATTAAAGTAAATAATAGAATTTGGATTAAAGTAAAATAATTATAAAAAATAAAAAGGGAAGATACTTATAATAATTAAGTATCTTCCCTTTTTTTATTTTAACTATGAATTGTTGCATTTACACCATAACATCCATCCTTTGCCGTACCATAACATTTATTCTAACAATTTCGTGTACAGCTATTTTGACATGAATGGCTACACGTAATAACACAAACATTACTGCATTGTGAGTCACATTTACTTTTACAATTATTATTAGAACAACTTGTATAACAATTACCTGTGCAAGTTGTATAACATTTTCCTTTACATCCACTGCCACATTGTCCACTACATCCTGAATTACATCCACCAGCACAAGTAGTTTTACAGCTGCCTCCACAATTATTATCACATCCACCGCATCCGTTATTACAAGTACCTTCACAAGTTAATCCGCATGAAGAAGTGCATCCAGTGCAGCTACAAACACTTGTGTCACCTATTAATGATCCTTCACATCCATACATACATCCAGTACAGCCTCCACAACCACTAAGGCATCCACCTGCACAGCCGTTACCACAATAATTGTCTGCAGTACCATAAATTCTGACTGTTCCCTATCCAGGATCTTTTGCATCAGTATTCCCATTAGAATTCGTACCACTACCAGTACATTCATTACTACAGGTACTAGAGCAATCGTCTGTACATATTCCCATACAGGCTCCACGACAACCATGATTAGCAGATGTACCTGTAGCATTTACTTTGGCATTAGTTAACCAATTAGATATTAAATCAGTTGTAGTACCATCTTGAAAAATTTTATCATACTAACCAATATTTTGTAAATTATTCTAATCATCATTGGTAAATCTACGTAAGTTTGGTATATCATTTATAACTAAACAAGCTGTAATTAATTTTCCAAAATTATCATAAGTAATTGGCATATAATTATTATCTAATTCAGTGCTATTTATAATAGTATTGTTAGATAATGCATTATTTACAGATGCCCCGGTTGGTGTTGTTCCAGTAATTGGCATTGTTCTATTAGAATATAATTTTCTAATTTTAGAGCGTAATGTATCTAATGAGGTTGTATCATTAGATTTATTAATTAAATTCTTTTCAATTTTATCATATGATTTAATTGCCATTATATTTTCCCCTCCTTTGTAATTAAATTATAGGATACTATAATGCCTTAAGAAAATTTAATTCTTCTTTATTAATAATTTTTAATGATTCTTCGTCAGAAAGCCATAATTTAAAACGTAAATTTTCATTATTTTTCCAATATTTTAAATTCCAATAATAACAATTAGCTAATGCTCTAGCTTTGTGCATAATACAGATATAAGTAGCACGTTTATTAAAATCTCCACCACTATCTTGATAGTTATATGCCTAACACCAGGCACATCCTTCCGCTATAGGGCATTCAATACATTCTTGTGTAGATTGAGTAATTCTATTTACCTCGCGTAATCTATTAATGCAATTTTTACATTTGGCATCAACCATCATACCAGTATTAACATTACCAATAATAATTGGTTCAACTTGATTACCAAGTGAAGATTCCATATAGCGAATACAAGGATAAATATCACCTTTCCAGTCTACAGAAATCATAGCTCCATTACCACCACACCAATTCTATGTATCATTTATATCTTTTGGACGAAACATTTGTTCTTCAAACATAGAAATATAAATTTCATCTTCTAAATTATTTTCCAATAGATAATCAGCTAATTGCTTTAATTGATTATATAAAATTGTGGCATGATTTTCTGTCCAGCCTTTTTCAAATACACAATTTAAATTAATTTCTGTATAACCTTGTTCGATTAATCCCTTTATCGCATCAAATGTATGCATTACATTAGCAGGGGCTAATGTCATTTTACTTCCCATATTACCATGTAAAATATCAATAAAATGTCTTACTCCAGCCATAGCAATATCATAACTTCCAGTTCCATCGGGAAATAAACGGCAAGAATCATGTAACTCTTTATTTCCATCAATAGAAATGTTAAAGGATAAGTTATTAAAATATTTATGAATAAAATATTGAACATCTGGATCAAAATATAAAGTCCCATTAGAAGAAATACTAATGCGCCAATTATATTGCCAAGGATGATTAGTTTCGATCATACGTTTAATAAAATATGTCATAATTTCATCCATTAATTTTGGCTATAATAATGGTTCACCACCAATAAATTCAATAATTACAGCATCACTATTCCAAGTATCTATATACTATTGAGTATTTTCATCATTATCTAAAAGCATATCAATAAATTTTTGAGCCACCTCAATGGGCATTACATGAGTGCTTTTATTAATCTAGTAACAATAAGTACATCTTAAATTACATTCATCAGTAATCTAAAATGTTACATTAGCTGTCTAAATTTTATTCTTATCTTTTTCTCTGTCATAAGGATATGAATAAAAACGACTTATCATGTCCTAGTATTGCTCTATTCTTTTCATTTATATATAAACTCCTTTTTCTCTTATTAAATTATGTATAATATCCACCTGTAACTTGACCATAGCAACTTCCGGTGCAATCAGTAGCACATCCATTGGCACAAGTTGTAGCACAACCTATGCTACAAGACTAATTGCAAGCACTGCCACAAAGATTATTACAGCCATTACAATCATCTTTACAACCAGCAGTACAAACTGCAGAGCATCCACCATCACAATTATCAGCACAACCACCACCACAAGTAGCAGTACAACCAGAGCCACAGTGTCCACTACAAGCATTAGTGCATTGATTTTTACAGTTACTACTACCACAGCCACTACTGCATCCACCCTTACATCCACTGCCACAAGTAGAATAACAACCAGAGCAGCCTTTGCAATCGCCTTTACAACTAGAACCTCCACAACCACTCTAACAAGAATTGCCACAGGCTCCAGTGCAACTACCTCCACAGCCAGAAGTACATGCTCCACTACATTTATATGACGATCCACCGCCCACGCATGCCATATTACATCTGTTGGCACATAAGACTGAGCAACTAGAGCATCCACCAGAACAGCTGTTACTACATCCACTAGTACTTCCATTAGCTCCGCCACTACATCCTCCGGTACAGCTACTACATCCATTACAACTGCCACTACATCCACCGGTACAACCGGTACAGCTACTACCGCAGCCACTACAACCAGTATAATCATGACCGACGCCGTTACTATTATTTATACCATTTCCTTGAGCGACACTAACACAACTATCACTACAAATACCTACACAAGCGCCACGACACCCATGATCGGTAGAAGTACCAGTAGCATCACGCATAGCATCTGTAATGGCAGCTATTAAATCAGTCGCGCGCCCATCTGCTAATATTAATCCATCCTAAGTCTAAATTATTAAATTTGGAAAATCATTAACTACCAATATGGCATTTAAAATACCCTAACCCTGTGCAATTAACATTGTGTTGCCAGAAACTACAGCGCTACTAATATTACCAGTCATTGATGACAACTATTGGTTTTCTACTGATAAAGTTCTATTCTAATATAGAGTTAAAATTCTTTGTCGCAATGCATTATAATCAGAGGCTGTAGCGGCACTATTAGTATTTATTGCCATTCTATTTTTCCTCCTTGTTTATAAAGATAAACCGAACAATTTTTTATTGTTCGGTTTTTATTTTTTATTCTTCAATTGTAATAGTTACTTCACGATTATTATAATCTAAATTCCAGCTCATCGCCTTATTGTCTACTGCTGGTTGTACAAAAGTTTTTTCAAAATTTAATTTTGCTGCTTCAAAGGCTAAATATTTTTCATCATATTCTTTTTGATAGGCGTCACGACGTTCTTGAGTAATATTTAGTTCTGGATGTTCCATTAAATATATTAAAATATCTCTACGAGAACTACGCTCTACATCAGCCTTTTGAATCGCTGTACAAATATCTTCTGGTACTGAAACAATAATAGTTTTTGACATATATGTTAGCTCCTTTATGTTTATTTTATTCTATATATATTATATCATAAAAATTTTTATATGTCAAGTACTTACTCTTTATATTATATCAATTTTATCTAAATAAAATTATTTTATTTTGTCCATTTGAAAAGCTCTTTATTTAATTATATAAAAATTTTTATGTAAAATTTTTTGACAAAAATTTGTAAATTCCTTATTCTAAAATTTACATAATATTGGAAGTAGCAAAGAAAAATTTTGGAAAGGAGTTTACAGTTTTCACAAAATGGACGTATGGGCAACGGCTAAAAAAAATAAGGGAAGATAGAATGTTCTATCTTCCCTTATTTTTTATTTATAACCATTAGTGTTGGACTCTAATTGTTTTCCGTATTTCTATTCTACCAGTGTAAATAGGGCATCACCCTCATGATTTCCACCTAATGACTTATAAACTTCATGCGCCTCAATGATTGCTTCAAACTCATTGAGGGAAATTATGTGCTCGGGTTGAAGAAGCACACGGCAATCTGCCTTGAAGTCTCTGCCTTGGATAGATAGAATACCACCTTTAATAATTTTGAAGTCGTCTTTAAGACCATCTATTTCATTATGTAATCTCTCATCTTCCGCCTATAAGCGTTTATCACGTTCATCCATTACAGTAATAATGTTTTTATGCTATGAATCCATTTTTTCGCTAATGGCTGAGAGTAAATTCTTTTCATGTTGTTCACGGTCTTGTTTAACTAACTTCCAAAAATATTTGAAAAATATGCCGATGCCGGCAACAATAAATCCAAATAAGACTTCAAGCCAGTATTTAGCCAGCCAAACTCCCAATGTAAAGCACCCCTTTCATTAATAATCCCTTCTATACTATATACTTTTTAAACAAAATAAATTATAAAAACTCGCCCATCAACCCCAGTTGAAGGACGAGTTTTTTTCTTTTATTACATAGCTACCAATACATATGGCGTCACTTTCATCTTGTGATACTTTTTTTCCATATGTTGTTTCTACATAGGCTTGCGCGGCTTTTTTCTAATCAGCGCGTGCTCGGCCTTTTATACCTAATGAAGATTTCCATGTTGAAGAAAATACAGCTTGATAAGGAATTTCCCACTCAGTCAATTTCTCTTCTAATACACCATATACTTCTGCAAGTTTCTTATAAGTTACTACATTATTTCCAACCGAACCCTATAACTGTATATCTTCTATGGCAACTTCTGTTATTTTATATTTTGCAATTAACTATTCTACTTTTAGCGTAATCTGATAAAGCCGTTCACCAAAATCATCCTACGCGCAAGTAAAAGTTCCACTATCTACTAAATTACCTTTATCATCAAACACTGAATAGCCACTTGTTCTACTGGCCTAATCCAATGCTAATAACATTAGTTTTGCCCTGCAGTTTCAAAAAGAGTGTCAAGAATTTGTTTCATTTGCTTCTCTGTTGAACCAAAGCCGCCAGTACGAATACGATCTACTTCATCATTATCAGTTAATCCATAAGGAACAAACACACCTTGACCTATACGGTCTCCTTTATGTAGTGTTACAGATGAACCATTTGATAGATTGTATACTTGAAACATAATATGACCTTCATTATCGGGATTGTTATAATAATCACTATCAACAATACCAATACCATTTGCTAAAATTAAACCGAGCTTACGAGGCGTAGAACTGCGCACGGCTAATTGTAGATAATATCCATTATCAATCTGTGCCTTTACTCCTGTTGGGACAAGTGCTATCTCATTAGGATGGATACGAATATCTTCTGCCACAAAGAAATCATAACCAGCGCTTCCAGTGGTTGCGCGTTCAGGCAACTATGCCTCGGGATATTTACTTATTCTTTCAAACTTCATCGTAACTCACCACAAAGCGAGTTTCTGGAAACTTCTCATCGGTAAAGACTAATTTTGCTTTAACGACTTGATATTCATCTACAACTTCGCCTTTCTGTTTGATGAATTTAGTAGTATAGCTAAATGCGACCAACTCAAAATGTGGGTCATTTTTTAGTTTTTCATGTAAATCTTCTACATCTGATACTGTATGAACTCTATAAGTATTTACTGCTGCAATTAAATATTCCATTAATTTATCTCCACTTCTATTGTACAATTTCCATATTGACAGGATTCTACATATTTAATATCTTCGGCATATCGTTTTAAAAAGCTGCTCGGTCCAACTAAATGAATTTTTTTAGCTCCATAATCATGACAGTTGCACACGAGACATTCACATAATTGAGATAGAGGCACCGTACCAATAAATTCATATACGCCTCGTCCATTACGTCCAAAATAAAGTTGCTGTTCTGTGAAAGGATGTACCTCACATACAAATTCTGTATAAATTTGTTCACTCATTTTACTTCAATAACTCCTTCATCATAAGGAAAAAATAGATATACTATACAGCCATCATCTGGAGTATTAACCCAACACTCTATTCTTTCATTCTCTATTGGCTCAAACATTTTTATAGTTCCTATACTTTGTAAACATTCAATTAACACATCGGGTATATACTCTTCTATAATGACATTATAAAAATCACCTAAAGTATGACGATGAAAAACTGTATAATATCTTTTATCATTATTTAACAATATATAATATTTCTTAAAGCGATTTTCTTCGCTATCGACAAATTTCTAAATAGTTTCTTTAGCTTCATCAAAATTTTCAATGTCAGGCAATTTAGATACTGCCATTTGATTAACCTAATAGTTTGTAAGTCTTATTCCGCCTATCTATTTCTTTTTTCCTACTCGTTTAAAATTTCTTTTAGCTATTGGTAACAACTCCTTTCATATATATATTATACCATATTTTTTTTGATTTGTCAAATAAAAAATCGCGGTTTACCAACTTTTTTCACAAGTAATTTATAAAAATTTGGTAAACCGCGTTTTATTATTTTGCGACAGCGTTTACTACATAGCTAACACTATCATTAACTTTTATAGCATTATCATCATCAGTATGCATAGAAGCTGTAATAGTAGCATCTGTACTGTTAGTGGTTGTAGTCCAAGTAATATTTGGATTATTAATAGTTGTACCAGTGTCTTTGGCTGTCAAAGTATTAGCACTATTACTATAAGTATTACTCCAAGTCCAATATGGAGAAGTCCAAGTCCAATAACTACTGGCACGCTTACCATCATTATAGCCGCCTGTGTATACTTCATTAAGCAGCTTTTCAAGTTCTGCCTATGTAAAACTTACCTTGCCGTTTTTGTCAAACTTAAAAACCTTTACTTGCATTTTAATTCTCCTTTTTCTCTTTTAATACAAAGTTTAAAATAATTCCTACAATTAGTGCGAGAGCTGTCGCAGAAAAACTAATTGTTGTTCCACCAACTACAAGACCGCTAATACCAAGAGAAAGAACAGATGAAACAATTATCAAATTCTTTTGGATATTAAGGTCTGTCTTTTGTAACATTTTTATTCCTGAGCAGGCGATGAAGCCATAGAGGATTATTGCAGCTCCTGCGAATACGCAGCTTGGTATGCTTGCAATAAAAGCTTGTACTGGGGCAAGGAAGCCAAGTAAGATGAGGATAATCGCTGCTCCCAATGTGACTTTAGTCGACGCAACTCGTGAAAATCCAACGCAAGCAACGCCTTCTCCATAGGAACAAATTCCAAGGCCACCGAAGAACGCACCGACGAGATTGGCAAATCCTTCTCCAATAAAAATGCGGTGAAGTCCTGGGGTTCTATAAAGGTCTACACCAATAATTCCTCCTAACGCTGCATGGTCGCTTAAACATTCCATCATCGCTGAAATTGTGTATGCTATAAAAACAATTATAATTGGGAATACTGTAGCTAATTGTACGCCCGAAAAATGTAGAAAGGCGAAGTCCGGAACGCTAATTAATTTTAGATTGGCAAAGACGGTAAAATCTACAATTGGAAATAAACCGGTTACGGTTAAAATAATTGCATAGGCATATCCAATTAATGTACCCAATAGAAATGGAAGAGTCTTCGCCATTCCCTTACTATAGTGTGAAATTACAGCAATTGCTATCATAGTTACCAGAGCCACGCTTACACCCCACATATTGGTAACGCCTGCGATTTGGACATATGTAAGAATGAAAGGCATAAGATTAATACCAATTACTACGGTAACTGCGCCGATCAAAGCGTGTGGGAAAATCTTATAAATTGTATCAACTGGGATTTTGGTAAATAAAATACCAAATAAACTATATACAAGAAAAGTAACTATACCACCAATTAATACTGCCGTATACCCACCTGCTGCCAATGCCATAATCACTGGGGCCACAAATGCACCCGAATTAGACAAGAACATGGGAGATTTAAATTGTGTCATTATCAAATAGGCGATAGTAGCCAGACCTGCGCCAACTAGTGCGCCACTTACTGCCACCCCGCAGATTTGTGCTATCAGTACTGTTGCTACGAATACTGAAAGCATCAATTGGATAGCAAACATAATCAGTTTACTCCAGGGTGGACGTTCATTTATATTATAAAGCATAGGGCCTCCTTACTGGTTATCGTATTTATTATATACACGATATAATTCTTCAATAACCTCATCAATATTACTAACTAATACACCGGCTTGTTTAATTAACCCAGTAACATACAAGTTCTGATAAGAGTATTGCTGTTCGCCTAGGCTAGAAGCGCCGCCAGCATCCTTAGCGTCACTATGTGTAAGGAAACATTGACGAGTATCAGTACAAACGCCAATAATATACTTATTATCACCGCGCATAATCTTTTCGTGGAATTTTCCAATTTCAGCGCACGTTCCACTAGGAAGGACGTCACCGTCAATACAGGCAATAAGTATATCAGTATTATCAAGGCGTATATTATCCCCATTGGCAATTTCCTGTGAGCCTCCAAACTTTTTCTTGCCTTCAACACCATTTATATCAGTGTTCTCTACTGGGCTATACAGATAACAATCTGGAAAACTCTGGCGAATTTTAGTAGCCCATTCAATATTGCGGAGATAATCTCCATAGTAAAAAATTGGTCCAGCAAGGTAAATTCTCATATTAATGGTCTCCTTTAATTATCAGAATTAGATGCTGCATCAGCAGTTGTATCCACGTTCTGTTCATCAACGGTTTCCTCCTCTTTCTGTGGGGGTTCTTCAAGGAACCAAATGGTTTTCTTATGGCGTCTAGCCCAGTCGATTTCACTATATGTACTTTCGCCAATATAACCATTTACATTAACAACAAAAATACCATCACTCATATCAATTTTTTCTTTATGCAGATTGTCAAGCATAATCTTTTGTTCAGTGGTTAATTCAATATTATCGGCATGCCCAAATAGACCAACAGATAAAACGATATGTCCTTGTAAAGTTAATTCTTTTTGAACCTCTAAAAATTCGTCTTTAAAACGTGTACTTCCACAAAGTGTAATAATCATATTTATTTTTACTCCTTTAACACTATTATATTTTGATTGCGTGAACCACGCATCGCTAAAGTAATATCTCTTTCCTCTTGGATAAATGGGCCATCAATCAAAACATTTATACTTTCAAGTATATTCTACAATAATTTTTCATGTCTGTCAAGTAGTTCTTTATAGGTATACCCAGTCCATAAATATATCTTTATATCTGGATAACTTTTCTTAACTTCGGTAATTATTAAATCAGTAAGAAAAAGATTTTCTGAATTAAGAGGTTCCCCACCCATGACGCAAAAATTACGTTGTACACCATTGGCTTTTAAAGCATTAATTACTCTATCCAAAGTAGCTTGTGTAAATTCATATCCACCATCAAAATCCCATGTTTCTGGATTGTGACATCCTGGGCAATGTCTGTTGCAGCCTTGGGTGAAAAAGGTTACGCAAACCCCTTCACCCGCAGCTACATCATTTTTAATTATACCAGCATATCTCATACAAGTTTACCTTCCAATGTCATTCTTGCATGACACTCTGGACAATGAACTACTTTTTCATCATATGCATCGTGATAATAAGAATTATAATCAGTCCATTCTTCTATTGTTATATCTTTAGCATTATATGTAAATACACATTCGCACTTTGGGCAAGTCAGTTCTCCTAGTTCATAAGTATTACCATGCTTTTTAATTTTCATTGTGTTCTTTCTCCTACGTGCTTTACTCTATGATGTACTTCGTCTTGCTTCCCAAGATTAAAAGCTGTTTTATAATTACCTGTTAAATAACCAGTGACACGACGTAATTGTTGAATATTCTTACTATGACACATTGGACATTCATCATTAATCTCACCCTGGAAACCGCAATCAAGACAAGTATCAGATGGTACATTAATTGCAAAATAAGGAATGTCTTTATCCATAGCATAATTTACTATTTGCTCTAATGCTTTTGTATTATGAATAACAGAAGCATCAAGCTCAACATATGTAATGCATCCTGCATTACTGTATCCAGTTAATTGACTTTCAATATCAATCTTATCAAAAGGTGACATATTACGCCACACAGGAACGTGCATTGAGTTGGTAAAGAAATCTTTATCGCTAACATTTTCAATAATACCATATTTATCTCTAAATTTTTTTAAAGCGGTATAGCAAAGATTCTCTGCTGGAGTATAATATACACCAAAGTTTAAATGATATTCTTGTTTAAATTGAGCACAACGGTCTTTAAATAATTGTTCTATTCGCTTTGCTAACTCCATACCTTTATAAGTTGTATGGTCACATCCTATTAAAATCTGTAGACATTCTGCCAGACCGAGTTGACCGATTACAAGAGTTCCATGCTTTAACGCACTTCTAATGCCTTCTTCTGGATGATAACCAAGCATTGTATGATTTTCATACATGAACTTTGCGCTTTCTGGACTTTGAGCGCAAATCCAGTTAAAGCGTTCAATAAGCATATCTCTCGCTTCTTGTATCTTTTGATCAAGCATAATCATAAAAGTTTCAATTCTATTGGGTTCACTATTATCTACGTCTGGATATGCGGCATCTAAAGTAGATTTTACTTCCATTGCAAGTGTAGGAAGAATTATGGTAACAGGGCAGATATTTCCACGACCATCCTTAGTCTGGGGATTAGTACCTGGTTCCGCATTGATATCGGCACCGTTGCTAGTACGACATCCCATTGTTGAGAAGTAAGTTTTGGGGTCATTTCTATCGTAGCCAGCATTTCCTGTCCAGTCGACATTAGCGTAGTTAGGGTACAGTCGTTTGGCTGTACTTGCTAAAGCAAGTTGATACAAGTCGTAATTAGGGTCTCCTGGTTCACGATTTACTCCTTTCATACATTGGAAAATTCCACATGGGAAAATAGAAGTTTTATGTAATTTACCAAGTCCTTCAATACTTACATCCAAAAGCGCCTTGGTAACCATACGGCCTTCTGGTAGTGTGCAAGTACCATAATTAATTGAAGTAAAAGGTAATTGATTACCACTACGAGATTGAAGAGTATTAAGATTATGATACATACCTTCAACAGCTTGATGGACTTCTTTAACTGTCATAGCAATAGCATAATTATCAGCATCTTGATTATATGCTTTCCATTCACTATCATCAATACTATAATCAGTAGCGCAGATTAGCATATGCTCAATTTCATAATCAATAGCTGCCGATGGAATCTTTGCTATCCAATTTAAACCATCTTTATAATGCTTGGCAAAACTTTTACGGACATATGGAACCATTGTCCAATCGAGATGCGTAGCACTTACTCCGCCAAACTGCTGTAAAGATTGAAGTTGAAAGATTACAGCAACAAGCTAGAAAGCAGTATTCACTGAGCCTGCCGGACGCACATCCGTTTGACGAGTATTGAAACCCTTAGCAAGTAAATCATCAAATGGAATTGATAAACAGTTATGACTACCTACATAATAAGCATCAAGGTCATGAATATAAATTTCATTATTATTATGATTATTTCTTGCCATGGGAGAGCATAAATATTCAAGTGCTAATTTTTTAGTTACTACACCAGTAGCCTCGCCAGTACGACCACCAAAAGAGTGTTCATCTACATTAGCATTTTGATTTTGTACTGCTTTAGCATCTAGCTTTTCACGCACCGCATCAATAAAATCATGTTCATATCTGCGGGCTACTTCTTTCTTATATCTATAACGAATATAGGCACGAGCAACATCTGGGCGTTCTGAGCGCATTAGATATTCTTCTACCCAATCCTAAATGGTTTCTACTGTTACATTGAATTGACTACTATCTACTTTTCTACCAATTTCTAAGGCAATATCAGTAGCAGTATCATTTTCATATAATTTACCATCAACTTCAATAAAAGCTTTATTGATAGCATCTACAATTTTTCTACTATCAAATGGTACACTAGTACCATCACGTTTTATAACACGCACTATATAACCTCCAAACTAAATGTTGTATGAAAATTTGTTCTCATCACTATATTTAGTTTTTCTTCTTATTTCTTTAACCAATATTGCCCTGCGGTCGCAGCAATCGCAATAGCTACATCCTTAACTTTTTTATTTTCATTATCTATTGTAAAAAAGTAAGGGCAGGTTTGAATAATAGGTTTGATATTGTGTTCTAATTCAAAATCCCATTCATCAGCTGAAAATCTTCGCACAATTTCATGTACATCGGGGTCTTTTTCACGATTTAGCTGGCGCAACATTCTTGTTTTATCTGTAGCTAAAATATAGAATACACATAAATCAATTTCCGGAGTAGTAGCTAAATCATAAATACCACTTGGAGTATATATTCCAATATTTATTTTATTAGGGTTTAAATCTTTCTTTCTTGTCCCATATATCCAAGTATTAAATTCTTGTGCTTCAAGCATTTCTTCATTAAAAATAGCTTGTGTAAATTCTTCACGTGAGAGGAAATGGTAGTCTTTACCATCTTCCTCATAATCACGCTTAGGACGGGTAGTACATGAAACGATTGGGACTGCATTAGGAATAAGTTTTTTTGAAATTATTTTATTTAAAATTGTATCTTTACCTGAGCCTGCTTTGCCCATAATAGCAAGAAGTTTTATCCTTGTATCTTCCATACTCTTTCTCCTTGTCGAATTTCTAAATATGGATATAATTCATGGCTTGTTTCATAATGCCCACACTTTGGGCATACATATTGATACATCGGAGGATAGGTGGTCAATACAATGGGTTGTAGTTCCATTTCAGTGAAACAGTTACTACAATCCATTGTAACCATACTAAACTGAGGTTCAGGCAGCACTTTCTTATGTACCATCGTCTTCTTCTTCCATTCCTTTCATACGCTCATTACGCAAGGTTAAATTACCATCTGCGTCAATATTATCAATTTTATATAATTGATGTCCGGCAGAAGAAGCATATTTCTTTACAATAAACATATCATCGCTACGCATACCTAATACGACAATCATGCTACCACGATTAAACCAACTGCGTTCCAATACATGCTTCTTACCATCTTCACCACGTTCAGAAATTTGTTTATCAAATAAACTAAAATATTCTTTCCTAAACTTTACTTCTACAACTCCATCAACAGTAAGTAATGTAACTGTACTCTTGTTTTTATTTTTTGCAATACAAGTACCCGCAATTTTTGATAAAGAAAACATCTTTATTTCTTTGCCAGCTTTATAAAATACTCTATCTACTACTGGCTGTTGCGGTAAATCAAAGAAATTGGCAAATCCATATCTTTCTTCATTTAAATGTGCCAATTCATGCTCATGATAATAGAAGCATAACGCTTCCATTTCCCAAGCCGAAATTGAACCTGTTGCATACTTTTCCCACTCTTGACGGAATATCTCTTTATTAAGATTATGCAAAATAATATCTTGGTCTGCCGTAATCCACTCTCGAATGACATTCATCCAAGACTGATATACTTTATCCCATTCTTTTACTAATATATATATACCAACATTACCAAAAGCAAATAAGTTTTCGTAATTCATTTCTTCAAGGAAAGCTTGTGCTCGTTCATCTAGAACATATATGTCTCCTTGTTTACATACTGATTTTAAATACCGATTAAATTCATATATTCTTCTTGCGGTTACACGCTCTTTTGTATCTTCTGGCAATAATTTATATCGAATTAATCCACCCATATTTTGTAAAGTAATGCGCTTTTTCTTGTCGCAGGTTTCCCATAGATACCAACCCATACATAATTTTCTATCCATAAGATTATCAAATGCTCCACCTTTAATGAGTGAAATCATGGATTGCTTATTAGTTTTAACTTTCATCATAAAATCTTTAATAGAAACATATGGACGATGTTCAATAATATCATTTATTAAATCATCACCCACACGAAGCATTCCCTTTAAGCCAAACAGAATTTGGTTATTCTCAACATCGGGGATGAATTTATATGATGATTTATTAATATCAGGCAAACCTATTTTAATACCAGCTTTAATCATTTTACCAATAGCTGAAGCAATTTTATCATAATTAGTACTTGCATCTTCCGCACCACTATCGGTAATTAAGCAAGCTGTGTTCCAAAATAGAATTGGATACTTGAAACACAAATTCATTTCTTGCAAAGCTACCAATGAATATGCCAGACAATGACTACGGTTAAATGAATAACCACGCTGTACCTTTAATAGCACATCCCAAACATAATGGGCTAATTTTTCAGAAAGCTGTTGCTCTTTTATGTTTTTATAATAGGTTTGTTCGCACTCTTCAAAAAGCGCACCTTGTTTCTTTGCAATACCTTTACGGCACTTATCCGCAAAAGAAAGTGAATTGCCGCCAAGCCTTGGCTCTTGTACCAAAGACATTAGACCCTCTTGACTTTCACATATGCCATCTGTAACGGCACTATGTTGACTTAACCATTCAATTTCTTCATTAGATAGACCATATTTTTTCATTTCTGTATACCACTGACGAATATCTTTACGGTATCGCGCCCACATTGCCAATGGTTGTTCACCGCCTCGCTCTGAGGCCATTAAACGAATTACAGAATTAAGAACTGCTAAATCATCTACGCTTTTGGGCTTAATAAGATTAATACCCTGAATACCACTTTGTTTTTCCATTTGGAAAAGACTCTGTATATCATGGTCCCAAATCATTTTCCACATCTTTGGGTCATTACGTTCAAGATTATAAATGCCGATAGCTTTTTCATATGTATCATGTAAAGTCTCACCTGGTTCAATATATCCATATTCAACCAATAGGTCAAGACAGTTATGTATCTTATCCAATGCTTCTACAGAAAGCAGGTCAATCTTAATAAGTGATACATCTTCGCAGTCATGTAAATCAAACTGAGTAACCACATCACCATTCGGCACTTTCATTAATGCCGTAGAATTGGTAAAAGGTTCATCCACAAATATTACGCCACCTGCGTGCTCACCGACACGGCAAACCAATCCTTCTATCTTTTGGGCCACTTTCCACAATTCTGGATAGTTATAATCCATTTCACGCTTAAATTGATATATAGGGTCAAATCCTTTTTCTTCATCCCCATAATAACATTCTTTAAGGGTGCGGGTTTGCCCACGGTCGGCCGGAATAAGTGAAGCAAGATATAAACCAATATCATTATCTATTCCTAATCCACGGCATGCGGTTTGAATAGCACTTTTAGATTTTTCTGTACCAAAAGTTACAACATTGGCTACTCTATCTTCACCATAGAAATCACGTAAAGCCTGTAATACTATTGGACGTCTGCCGCCCTCAATATCAGTATCAATATCAAGAACTGATACACGGTCTGGATTTAAAAATCTCCATCTAAAACATTTTGTTGTTTCACGAAGTGGATTAATTTGTGTAATATCTAAACAATAAAGTAGAATAAAACCTACGCCAGAACCACGGCCACAGCCAACTAATGTTCCTGCATTCCAGCATACATCAATACTGGTTTGAAGATTTAAAAAATATGCGCTCCATCGTGCTTTGTTAACTTCTGATGATACCCATGTATCTTCAAGACAGGCATTGATTTCATCATATGCTTCTTGATTTTGAAGGTCTGGATGGCTATTAATTCCATCTATAACTGCGAAAGCCAATTCTTCATCGCTTTCATATGGTGACTCACTAAACTTTTGTAACATTGGAATAGCAGTATACCAATATTTACAATCTATATAGCGAGAAAAATTTCGCCATTTTAAGTTGGGAATTTTTAGAGGACGTAATAAACTATAATCCTCACATTTATTTTTAATTTCTTTAATGGAATTATATGCTGCTTCAAGAATATTTCTATCTGCAATATATGGAAAATAACTTTCCAATTCTTCTGTATTCATCATATAAGTAGACGCATAAAAAGCATCTACTTCTCGCTCACCATCTTGCGCGTTAAGAAAAGCTTTGTGTATAGGAGCTTCTTCTTTTTTGAGATAGTGGCTATCTGTTGTAATTATATATGGTATATTTAATTCATCTGACAACAGTAATAAGTTTTTATTTACAATAACTTGCTCGTCATTATGAGAAGGTTGCAATTCGAGATAGAAATCTTCTTTGCCAAAAATACCTTGCATCAAATGACACCATTGCTTTATTTTATTCCATAGGTCTGTGCTATTTGTATTAACCCATTGTAGAATTTTCCGTGGGAGAAATCCACCAATACATGCTGTACTACCAATTACATGCCCAGGGTTAGACTGTATTATATCAATTAAATCTTGATAATAAGTTGGTACTCTTGTCATAGCATATGAACTATATGAGCGTCCCCATGCACGACTTGATAATTCTCTTATCTGTTGATGGCCTATCGCATCTTTTGCCAATAAAATAAAGTGATAATAATAATCTTCGCCACGGACATAATTACTAGCATCCAAACCATCACGGCATAAGTATATCTCGTTACCAAGTATAACTTTAAAATCCGGATGGTTCTGTTTTACTTTATTATAATATTTTTCTACTTTTACTGCATTACTAATAGTTTCATGCTCCGTAATCGCAATTACTTCATGCCCTAACTCAACCGCATAATCTATAAGGTCTTTATAGGTATTGGTTGCGTCACGGAGACGCAAATTTGAGTAGTCAGTATGATTATGTAAACTACCAGGGTAATTCATTTTGCGCCTCTCCTCATTATTTCTTACTTATATTATATCATAAAAATCATTAATTGGCAACTAGAATTAATTTACTGCTGGCTCGTGTAATACCAGTGTAAAGATATTGGATATGTTCTGTTTCATTAGTTGGGAAACCTTCTTCAAAGAATAAAATATTATTCCATTCGCTGCCTTGCGCTTTCCAACAAGTTATTGCATAACCATAAGAAAAATCATATGGTACAAAAAATCCTGGCTTATCTGTATTATTTACATAGTTTCTTATACGATACAAAGTCTTTGGGTCAACAGACATATTACCAGTAGTAAGATGTTGATAATCAATAGGTACATCACAGAACATATCATCTTCATCATCTATACTAATATTACTCATAAGCAATCTTACTGGCTCTTCATGTATCCATTTTGGATATTTTATATAGTTATCATACATTTCTGATATATAGCCAATAGAACCATTTGTAAGAGGGCTATACTTCACACTTAATTCATTCCAATGATTTGTCAATCCAATTACTTTATCTCCAAGCTCTGGTGTTGGGCCACGCCCTTGCAGTTGACGTACAACCTTATTGAGCGCCTCTCTATTACGATTTGTCGCACAGAGAATTTGGTCAGCACCGCAAAGACAAGCTTTATAATCCTCTTTATTATTACGGAAAGACCATTTATTCTTAATAATGCGCACCTCACCAGGAGCATCTTCAAAGTTACGAAAATCGCCGCCCTCGCGTACAAGCATAGACAGTCTTATAATTGCACTGTCTTGCGCTTGTCGCATAATTTCATCAAGAAAGATATGCGGGTGGTCAAGTACACCATTTGCTTGGTCTTTATTAATAGGGGGCAATTGACCTGGGTCGCCGCAAGCTAAGACATAAATGTGATGATGTAGTAGAAGTAACCACATATCTTTTGGTAACATAGAAACTTCATCAACTACAATAAGTTTATAGCCTTCTTCAAGAGACTTTTTTGGAGTAAATATAAATTGACCATTTGGCATTGGTTTAGCGTAATAAAGAAGTTTATGAGCTGTTGTGGCATTTGGGCAACCCTTTTGACGAAGTACATTAGCTGCTTTGCCAGTAAAAGCAACATATGCTACTCTATCTGGCGGTAGATTTAAAGCATCAATAATAAACTGAATTAGAGTAGACTTACCGCTACCAGCGTAGCCAGAAATAACCGTATACTGCTCTCCTGCATGATAGCGAGCTACGGCTATTTTCAGTCCTTCTAATTGTTTACGTGTTAATTCCATGGAAGTGAGCCTACCCAATAATGTATTTCGTCACAAAAGCCTATATTATATTTTTCATGCAGATAGTCCATAAAATCTTCAGTACCAATATAATTAAAGAAATAACCTTCTAAAATTGGCCCTTGAACGATTTCATCAATTTCTTCTGGAAACTCATGGTCTTCATAAGCATTTTCAATCTTATCCATAATATCTCCAGGACTATCGCCACGTTCAATAAAACGCTTTAAATCAATTTTATCTAATAGTGCTAAATTATATTCAAAGTTTTGATACCAAGCATCCTTAATCATAACAATCTCCTTATACTTACTACTTATATTATATCACATTTTTTATCTTTTGTCAAGTTTTAGGTCAAAAATTTCCAAAACCAATTTTGATTTGGGGTAACGATTTACTGGGTCGTTCTGGCCGCAATCAGCTAAAATCTCGCACTTTCAAGCTTTAAAAATCCCATAAGATTTTATGCGTAACTTCATAATCTTCTATTTTTATTTGTGGAGTAGCATTGCCCATATAATGATTCAGGTCGCATTTACCAATTACTGTTAGATTTAAATATCCACCATCTGGAGGAGTTAATATAGCTTTTTCGCTATCTTTTAAATTAAACTTTATCATATTAGTTTTACGCTCTGGATGTATGATGCGTAAAGTGCGTTCATTACTTCCCAAAAAAGCAATATTATTACTACTAACTGGTATATTGGTGAAAGCGATTAAAGGTTCATCTAGTTGCTGTCCCCAAATATCATTATAAGAAGCAATACCAAAAATTTCATTGTCATTAATTTTATTCCAATCTAAAATAAGGTCTACAAAATAGCATGGAGTAAAATCAAAGTCTTTTAATAACTCATTAGTTTTTTCAATGAATGGTTGTAAATTTTCTTCTTGAATACCTATACCAAAAGCGCTCGCATGTCCTTCGGCATACATTACTAAACCTGTATCGTTACAAAATTGACGTAAGTTTTCTAATCTTGAACGTCCATAATTACGCCCTGACCCTTCATATGTTACAGTACCATCTTCATGTTTAATATTGCGTAAGATAAGAGTAGGCCGTGCATATTTAGAAGCCAGTTGATTTGCGATTAATCCAGCGAGATTTTTATCTACCTCATTTTCTTCTACTGGAACTACTAACATTTTATTTTTTAATAATCCTAATTCGGCTATTATGTTTTCAATATTCTCTAAACTAGCATCTTGTGCTCTCTTTTGACGGTTTTTTACATTAATAGCGGTGCGTCCTGCTTGTTCAGTGCGTTTTTCTACTTGCCCTTTACAACCACGTTTTGTAGAAGGAATATATTCATCAGCACGCCATTCAAGCATGGCTTCAAACATAAGATATTTTTCGTCAATAGTACCAGAACGTGTCATGGCATTGATATAAGGCACAATGTAAAAAGCAATACCAATAGGTGTAATACCACCTTCAAACTGGCGCTGTTGGCGATTCATCATTTCAACAAAAAATGGATTACGGATACGCTTTAAACCATCATTAGTAAGATAATGAGTTTCAAAATCGCGTTGGTCCATCATATCACCAATCAAGCCAAGAGCTGCTAAATCTTCATAATCTATGGCGTATTGAGTTTTCATTAATGTGTCAATATAGCAGCAGAATTTATACACAATAGCCGCACCGCATAAAGATTTGGTAGGATAATTACAAAGTTGATTATTAATTACACAAGCATATTCGCTAACTCTATCAGCTTCGTGATGGTCTAATATTAAAACATCAATACCATGTTTATAAAGAATTTGATGCTGTTCATAATCATTACTCGCGCTATCTGGGCAAATAACTAATTTAATATTTTTTCTAATTAAGTCAGATATGTCAACATCACCTAAACCATGCTGTTTTCCATCGTGCATAAAATAATCAATATGATTTTGCGTCCATGCTGGAAAATGACGATTAAGATAATTCATTAAAATGGCTGAACTTGTGTAACCATCGCAATCAGCATCCACTATTAAATATGCTTCATCATTATCACTAATATGTTTGATAAGCATACCAACACCTTGACGCATATTATCAAGCAACATTGGGTCGAGTACATCATTTTCATCGACATTTAAATAATGCCATACATCATTAGCTGGAATACCACGATTAATTAATATCTATTCTAATAAATCATAACCATTATTTCGTGGCGCAATAAGTTTATAGTCCATTACAAATGAACCCTCCTTTTCCACAGGGTCAAAAACGTATCAGGCCCACAATCAATGGGAGAGTCTTTGTATCCTGTTATCATTTCTCTATCAAAAATAAAATCTATATCTATGTTGTTTTTGTATTTATTATATATTTTAGTTAGGTTTTCTGTTAAATGCTTATATTCATCATCTTTAAACTCTTGGAACTGTCTATCAAATGCTACTACCATTTTTTTGGCACCTACGTCTAAAAGGAGTTGCACATGAAAAGCTGATATATTAGAACCACAACAGGCTACAGTTATATCATTATCAATTCCAAAGTAAGACTGATACAATAAACATGATTTTTCACTTTCAAAAATTATGGCAAGTCCAGTTTTTCGTATCTGTTCAGAACTGTGGTTTAAATTATAAAGGTTCATTCCCAATGGATGATTATATAATTGTTTACCTATAATTATCGGGCGATATTTGCCAAATCTTTCTGCATCGGCTTTACACATAGTACGACCGCGCAAACCAACAAACCTTCCATCTTTATCAAAATGTGGGATTGAAATTTGATCATTTCCGGGGAACCAACCGATACGATTGTAATTCAATACCTCTTGCGTCATACCTTCTCGTAACCAAGGGTCTAATCGCACATTATAATTTAATCTATCCAATATTGCTGCATCATATTCTTTTAGTTGAATATGATAATCTTTTATTTCAACACTTTGAACTCTATCATATGTTGTTAAATATTTCCAATCTTCTAATTCATCTTTACCTATTGGCTCAGAAGCGGTAATAATACCAAATTTGATTGCAATATATCTAACTGCATCATTTAAATCAAATTCACGATTCCACTGAATACGTGCTACTTTTATTAGTAACTCAAAAATATCAAATGAACCTTGACATCCAGTATAACATTGAAATAAAGTAGAATTAGCATAATAATATAATTTGCGAGAGCCTTCACCAGGTTTATTATGACAAATCGTGGCTGAAAGAAAACCATAATCTGTATATTCGGGGTCTCCTCCCCATTCTTGAACGAGGTCAAAAAGGTTCTCTATTGTGAGTGCCTTTTTGACCTCGGTTTTATCAAACGACATGAACTTTGATGCAGTTACCCTTCAGGCCAAATTCATCATTTACTACCTGACAAAGAAACTTTTGAGGGGGGATATTGCGCTCTAAGCCTTTGCGAGTTGCAAGAATACTATTAGCCAATAGCTTGCTCATTTCATATTCAATTTTTCCATAACTGGGACGAGCTGGGCTGGTTCCTTGATAAGTTACTTTTGCCATTATAAATCTCCTTATTCATTCTCAAAAGCACTAGGCTCTTGTGTCATTATTTTGAGGTTACTAATATTTATAATCTCGTAGGTCCAGGTTGTAGCAAACATTGGCTCGACACGGCATGTGCCTAAATCAGCCTTACACCACAAATATATTCCTTTATATCTGGCTCTACGATTTTTATATATAGAAAGTTTTAAAGCTGGTCTATCAAAATTATTATTTACAAGAATACGTTGTAATTTTTCTATATCTTCTTCTGTGGTTGGAAGAAGTATCATACCAGCATCTATTTTATCGGCTATTGCTTTTGCACCACGAAGTAAATTTTGGTCGGGCGTATCACTATCTACATAATCCGCATTTAACTGTGTTGATGACATAATAAAAATACCATATTTATTACACAAATCTTTCAGACGAATAGAAAGCATAAATAAGATATTATCTTCGCGTAATCTTACACCACCAGCACGACGAGTAATTTCTTCCAAAATCTTTAAACTTGTGTGAATATAATCAAAACACACATATTTTACATCATGGTCACGGATATTCTTTTTAATTTTATCTTCAACATCTTGAAGCGAAAAATCTGGCAATACTTCTACATAAACTGGTGAATCTTTAAGTATCTTCGCCGCTTCATGTACTCTTTCTTCTTCATCGCCAAGATATTTATTATCAATAATATGCTCTTCATTTACATTAGAAAGAAAAGCTAACATCATTGTTTGAATTTCATTTAATTCTTGTTCTGTAGTTATATACAAAACAGGTTCTGCTGTGCCATTTCTAATCCAACCAAAATTATCGTCATATATTTTATTACAACCTATATAACAACAATCTGCTATCATTGAACGTGATTTACCAACACCAGTAGGGGCAGAACGTAAATAGAACTTTTTCAGACGAGCCCCGCGTAAAACAGTATTGATAAGAGGGCCATAAAGAGGGACGCCAACATCGGGACGCTCTTTTAATTCATCTAATAGCTCAAAAATATTATCTCCTGCTTGATATGCTTCACCCCAAGAGCCATCAACATATGTAGACTTGATTTCATCTACTTTGTTTTGTATCTTTTGGGCTATTTCTTCAAGACTTGAATTATCTAATACATCCTCTTGAAGTTGACGTTTTTTAAGGTCAATAATATTATCGGGGTCATATATATCACTTACATCAAAGCCATAGCTATCAAAAGCTCGAAGAAGAGTCATCTTTTTCATTCTATTATAATAGAAATCAAAAGTAGCAACATCCGCATTTTCTACTGCCTTAGTTACCCATTCTTCACCTTTTTGCTTTATGAAAACCGCTTGACTTTTGGGGCGAGAAGAAAGATAATCTAAAATATTAATTAAACTAATTTTTTCTGCGCCCAATATATGTAGTTTATATATTGTACCAAATACTATTTTATGAAATTCATCCGGAAAATCTTCATCAGTAATACTATATTTATCAGTATAATCAAGTAGCTGAGGAGTTTTAAAAACACTTCCGATTACTTGAATAATGGCTGGCACATCTACATACTTACTCGCCATTTACTTCCTCCTCATCCAAGAAGGTAAATAAATCTCTTCTTACTATTTCTCTCTGTGGGGGTTTAATATAAATAACTTCATCTTGTGGCACAAATTGTGATAAATCTTTATCATCATTTGCATGTTGAGCCAAGTATAAATTATAATAGTAATCTTTAGCTTGGTTATAAACATGCGGTATAATACCAATACCATATTTTGTATCAATAGGATTTTTCTTTATTCGATGAAAATATTCTAATGATTTCATCATGCCAGAATATGTAAAATTATATTCTTTTGCAATAGTTTGAGCCTGCAACATTAAACGAGGCCACAAAGCATCATCTTTGCATTTATATAATTGGATAATATATACTTTTAACCGCTCTATGTCG
>Ga0265300_10000648_pt1 | contig 36502 bp, 52 predicted proteins | sample AusTroGonzalo_MG_FD_193482 | JGI IMG/M metagenome (GOLD analysis project Ga0265300, IMG submission 193482) | Bovine rumen microbial communities from tropical cattle in Woodstock, Queensland, Australia - Gonzalo_03 | ecosystem: Host-associated > Mammals > Digestive system > Stomach > Rumen ...
CTTTTTTGTGTGCGCGTGCGAAAAAAAACGGTAGGGGTAAAAAAATATGGGCCGAAAGTGTTGTGATCCTGATTTGTTTGAGCTTAGAGAACGAATAGGCGCGGAACAGTACAGAGATTTGTATCGGGGTGTTTACACAAAAACACGGAACCATGGAAACAGCAGATTTTCTGGGAAGAGATACACAAACAGTAAAGAACGACTTTCAGAGTTGAGAGAAAAATATAAAAACGGTGTGCCGGATAAGGTAATAAATGAAATGCTGGGGATTGATTAAATGGGTAGAACTCCAAAGAGTACAGAAGAACATATTGCGAATGGAACATACAAGCCTTCCAGGCATGACGGGCGCGGTATAACAATAGAGCCGCTTGATACGCTCCCCGCCCCTATCAGCTTGTCAAAGCGTGCAGCTGAGAAGTGGGAAGAAATGGTTCCGGCTATGCTTAATGCAGGACTGGTTTCGGTTTTGGATGCAGTGATTTTGAAAGATGCGTTTACTTCTTATGACATCGCTCAGGACTGTCTTGAAAAAGTAAACGGTTACGATAGTTATGGCGAATATCTGCGGAACCTGAATAAAACAACGCAGATGAATCTGCTTGATGTTTATACTCAGCAGATGAACCGGTTTCATAAAATAATGATGAAATTCGGGGTTACGCCAGAGGCCCGAACAAGAATGAGGGTAAAACCAAAGGAAAAAGAAGGCAGTGACTTCTTAAAGGATTTAATGGGAAATGGCTAAAAAGTCATATTTTACGTGGGAGGAATTATGTTTGCGAGTGTCGAAGTAAAGGACTATACAATTCAACTGGATGGAAAACCGTTTACCGTCAAAAAAGAAAGATGGCTCGGAATTGTCAGCAGAAAAGACGGTGTTGTTACAGATGAAGAGCATTATTTTGAGGGCTCTGTTTTCGATTACAACGAAGAAACAGATTCTTATTCTATGGCCGGAAGCGTAACAAAGACAAAATCAGAATTTGACGCGGAAGCTGCAAGAGTTTGCTTTTTTAAGTGAGGCGGGAATGGGAAAAATAAGAAAAGACATGTTTGAGCAGTTCAGAAACAAGGAACTGCCGCCAGATATTCAGGCTCATATAGAGAGTGCTGCGAATATTCACGGCAAGGGCAATAAAAACAAGTGGTGGTTTACTGCAGGCTTTTTTGTTGCTGAAAGAATTAAGGATATTAGAAAGGCACAGGGCCTTGATGATTAAGGGAGGAAACATGATAGCACAAAAAGCAACAGAAGCCATTAAAATGGCGGTTTGCTATGAGCTTCAGAACATTGTAAAGGATCACGGCGCGGTTTATAACTCCGGCCATGAAGCTTATGCAATTCTGAAGGAAGAAAAAGAAGAAGCGGCGGAAAGTTTAGAGCTTTTCGAGTCTCATTTCAAAACGATCTGGGAAGGCTTGAAGGTCAATATTCTGAATACAACAGATATTTACCAGGCAAGACAGGCAGCGCTCGCACTTGCAGAAGAAGCGGTTCAGTGTGTTGCTGTCTGTGATAAGTTTATCGAAACGCTTGGCGGGATAAACTGTGATAAAAAATAATGTTTTCGTGATATTAATTTTGATTAACCTTCTTGTTTTGTCAGTGGCGGGTTTTGTTGTTGCCGGATTGTATCACGATATGGCGGTAATGCAGCGGTATAACGACAGCTTAAAACAAAGCTTTGCAGAAATGCAGACTCAACAGGAAGAGATTTCAAAAGACATCAGACAGGTAAAAACCGACAGCGATTTAGTTTTAAGAATTGTTGTTTCGGGGCAATATATGGAGGAATAGAAAAATGGAAGAACAGGATTTTGTAAGAGACGAACAGCTTGAAATTATCGTTAATGACTTGATAAGCGTTGAGCCGGAATTGATTTATTTGAAAGCTGGAAAAGTTGGAGTTGTCTGTTTAAGAAGTGACAAGTGCAAAAAGAAAGACGGGATGCCGGTTTATGCTGATTGTGAAGAAGTTCCGGAAAAGTTCAAATGGGCTACAGAAGCAAAGTTTATGATTACGGTATTCTCACCGAATACATCATTTTTTGACGTAAGAAGAACAAGAATTCTTTTGTTCCAGCAGTTATTGAAAATCACTCCAAAGGAGAAAGAGGGAGAATTCAAGCTGCGAGATTATGATGTAAAAGATTTCAGTGTAATTGTAAAGCGTTACGGGGCTGACTGGTTTAAGAGCCCTGAATTGTTTGACGAGGTGGAAGAGTAAAATGACAAAAGAGCAGGAAAAGTTCAGCTATATTAAAAATTATAAAGATTATGATGTTGTCGGTGATGACATAGATTTTAAGGTTTTTGCAGATTGCGGCCCGAAGGAAGTTGTGCTGCAGTTTGAAGAAAGCGACAGTCAGAACGACTGGGTAAACAATCTTTTATTCATTCCGTGGCCGGTAAAACTTGGCAATAAAACCGCATGGACTACTCTCGGCTATGCTCGCGCATATAAATCTGCAGAGGACATTTCAGTTCAGGAACTTTTGAAAGAGATTGTAAGTCATTCGGATTTTAAGGTTGTAATTCGTGGATGGAGTTTCGGCAGTGCAATGGCAAAGCTTGCGGCCCGTCATTACTTCAATATTACTCAGAAGGGTGTCGACGAGCTCACAACTTTCGGTGATGTGAAGTGCTGGCTGAATCCTTTCTTCAAGAATAAAGCGGTAAGGCTCCGCGAGTATGTTACTGCAAACGATTTTGTGACCTGGTGCGTTCCTTTCTATCATCGTGATAAAAAGTGCCGTGTCGGTAGAAAGTTTAGCCTTAAAGAAATATTTAATACAGAATACTACCACACCCACTATGAAGAATACGATTATTCAAAATGGGAGGATGCGAAATGATGGGAATAAAATCTGGTTATCAACCTACTAAAACAGATAAAAGAAAAAAAATAATTCCACCAAATACGGGGAGTAATGTAAAACAGAGGTCTATAGTGATACATCTCAAAAAAGATGCAATTAAAGATGCATATTATAAACTCTTATCAGAGTATGCAAAACTGCAGAAAAGCAAGGAAAGTATGGAAAGACAGTTCAAATATGAATTAAATAAAAGCATTCATAATGAAGTGTTACTTTGTCAGCAGATAGAGAAAATGAAAAATTGTGCAAATTGCAAACATAGAAAATTTTACGGAAATGAAGCTGAGTGTAAAATAGGCTATTGTAACAATAACGAAAAATGGGAGCTAGCAGAGGATTGAGTGAACAGTTAGAGCTTGATTTAGAGTATCCGGAAACGCCTGAGGAAAAGATGCGCGAAAAATGGCGGTATGAGGCAATGGCACAGCTGCCGGTCTTTACTCCGTTATATAAAAAATATTATGGCATAATTGGTAGGTGTTACCGGTTAGATCAGGATTTTAATTGTCACACTTTTATTCAGAAGAAAGATTTAAGAACCGGAAGATATATAGGAGGATGGATAAATTGACTAAAAAGGAATTATTAAAAGAGCTTGAAGGCCTTGAAGATGATGCGATTGTTTTTGTATATGCAGATGAGCATTATTATCATATTGCCAGCACTGAAGATAAGGTTGCCGGCTGTAAAATGCAGAATGAGATCACTTTAATTTGTGATTAGATTTATAAATAATGGCATCAGCTTACAAGTTTACTTACTTACAATATATAAATCAGGTCTCAAATAGTAAAATTCCAACTTGTAAAATGGTAAAGCTGGCGGTTAAACGCCATATAGCCGACATGAAAGCGGCAGAATCCGGAGCTTTCCCTTATGAGTTTAATCATAAACGGGCACAATCTGCAATTATTTTCTTTTCGCAGCTTGTGCATACAAAGGGAAAACTTGCGGGCCAGAAGCTTAAGCCGGAACCATGGCAGCAGTTTATTATTGCTATGATTTACGGATGGCGGCGTAAAGACAACGGAAAGCGCCGTTTTCGCCGTGCTTATATTCAGGTTGCAAGAAAAAACGGAAAATCTTTTCTTGCTGCAGGCGTTTCGCTTTATGATCTTCTTACCGAACCAGGCGCGGAAGTGTATTCCGCAGCAACAAAGAAAGACCAGGCCCGTATTGTTTTTGATGATGCAAAGAAAACCGTTCAATATTCGCCTGACTTGAAGAAGTACATTAAGCCGCTCGCCCACTCTCTTACTTGTGCAGACGGCGCAATGAAGCCGCTTGCATCAGATTCAAATACCCTCGATGGTCTCAACCCATCTTGCGCAATTATTGATGAATACCATGCACACAAAACAACAGAGCTTCTGGATGTAATCGACACTGGTATGAGGGCCCGCGTTCAACCGTTAATGTTTATCATCACAACGGCCGGAAACAACAGAAACGCGCCTTGCTTTGAAGAATACGAAAAATGCAAAAAGATGCTTTCCGGCGCGGCTGGTTATGAAAATGACGAGTATTTTGCCATTATTTACGAGCTCGACAAAGGTGACGACTGGAAAAATGAAAAGAACTGGTATAAAGCGAATCCGAATCTGGGTGTCTCGGTTGAAATGGATGCCATGCGCTCAGCTTATAAAGAGGCATGCCTTTCTGCATCTGCAGAGACAGCGTTCAGAACAAAGAACCTGAACGAATGGCTCAACGTTGCAGAAGTATGGATAAATGATCGCCGCTGGGCTAAGTGTCAGAAGCGATTTAATGAGAATAACCTTGAAGGTTTGCGATGCTGGGGAGGCATTGACCTTTCAAAGCGCCTAGATTTTACTGCTTTAACCTGGTATTTCGCTCTCGATAAGGGCAAGCGCTATGCAAAGCATTACTTTTTCATTCCGGAAGGACAGATTGACGCAAAAATGAAACAGGATTCTTACAGAATCCGGCAATGGATACAGCAGGGCTATATTACAGCCACACCAGGAGACACTCAGGATTTTTCTTTTATGCTTAAACAGATTCTTGAAGATGCGAAAAAGTACGACATTCAGGAAATAGCCTACGACCGAAACCTTGCAGAATATCTTATTCAGGATTTACAGTCAGAGTTTGACTGTGTTGAGTTCTCGCAGTCTATAACCGGCATGAGTGAGCCTTCAAAGGCATGGGAACAGGCAATTGCCGAGGGTACTATCATAGATAACAATCCGGTCATGGCTTGGATGGTAAGCTGTGCGACTGTAAAGCCGGATGCAAACGGAAATATTAAGCCGATTAAGCCGGACACAAACAAAACCAGCAAACGCATTGATGGTGTTATCACTTCAATTATGGCAAACAACCGCCTTGAAGTGGCTCTTGCAGACGAAGCAAAAGCGCCGGTGAGCGTTGATGATATGGTATTCTGACTCTTTTAATTTTTGATTTTAGATAATGTGACTCTTTTGATATGAAAATCCTAGGTTTAGAAGTCCGCCGTGCATCCGGCGGAGTACAGACAGATAAGCAGCTTCCGGACGTTTCAAGACCGACCGGCTCGCTGTTGTTTTATCCAAACATGAGCCGCGGTGAGCTCATGCGGAATACAACTGTCTCTGCGTGTGTCATGCTGATTGCAGATTCTATTGCACAGATGACATGCAATGTTTACAAGAAAACAGACTCAGGCCGCATGCGAGATGACCGCCCTTCTCTTTCGTATCTTTTGCGCAAACGCCCGAACTTTTACGACGCACCTTTCACTTTTAAGCAGACAATCACAACAGATTTACTGCTTGACGGTAACGCTTTTATTTTTGTTGCGAGAAATCCGGACGGTTCCGCAAAAAGTTTGACACCATTACCACCAGAACGGGTGCGCATCTGTTATGACGATAACGGTGATGTCTATTATGAATACAGTTACCAGGGCGCGGTTTATAAATACCGCCCTGATTATGTGCTTCATATTCCGGCTTACAGATATGGAACCATCCGCGGTGTGTCGCCGCTTGCTTATGCGTTCCATGCTGCAAAGCTTGGTTTGACTCTGGACGAATACACAAACGACAGTTTTGATGGCGGAATTCATTCTAAGCTTTTGATTGAGGTTCCACAGACTGAGAAGAAGTTCGACAAAGAGGATGCGCAGAAGCTTAAAGAGCGTATTCTGGATGCTTACGGCGGCAGAGACCACGCAAACGACCCGTTTATTGTTGCAAACGGCATGAAAGCAAGTGCGCTTGACCTTGCCAGCAATTCAGATGCTCAGCTTGCAGAAAACCGCACTTATTCAGAGCGCGAGGTTGCTAAAATCTACCGCGTTCCGCTTTTCATGCTTGGAAAAGACGACTCGAAATTCACGAATCAGGAACAGGCAAACACTTTCTTTCTGCAGCATACTCTCAGCCCTTGGATTGTGCGCTTGCAGCAGTATCTCGACCGCTTGCTTACTTATCCGTTCGCAAACGACCACTATGTCGAGTTTGATACAGATACAATGCTCCGTGCAGACTACAAAAGCCGCATGGAAATGTATACCAAAGGCCTTACAAACGGAGTTTACACGCCGAATCAGATATTCGAGCGTGAAAACCTTCCGAAAACAAACGAAAAATGGGGAGATCAGCACTTTATGCCGGTTAATCTTTCCACAATCGACAAGATTTCCGCACAGAATCCCGCTGACGCGGGCAAAACCACATCTGACCCTATTAAGGAGGAATAAACAAAATGGATGTAGAAAAACTGGTTGAAAGAATAAAAAACGGTCAGCAGTACAGAAACATGGAACTGCGTGCCGTTCAGAATGACAAGGAAAAGCCGGAATATCGCGTTTCTGGTTATTCCACAATGTTTAATCAGCCTTTCGTTCTTTACCGCGAAAAATGGGGCGGCACAGAGTACGAAATCCGCGAACAGGTTGATTCACATGCTTTCGATGAATGTGACATGTCAGATGTTATTTTTAATCTGAACCATGAGGGCCGCGTTTTTGCCCGTCAGACAAACGGCACCCTTAAGCTCACAATCGAACAGAAGGGCCTGAAGGTAGACGCATACCTGGGCGGAACAGAAGAAGGCCGCAAGATTCACGAAGAAATCGAAGGCGGATATCTTACAAAGATGTCTTACCGTTTTGTTGTTGATGATGACAAAATAGAAGAGTTTACAGAGGGCGAAAAGCGCGTAATTTTACGCACTATAACCAAGATAAGAAAGCTGTATGATGTTTCGGTTGTCAGCATTCCAGCTGATGATCACACTTCTATTTCAGCACGAAGCTACTCAGACGGATTGATCGAGAGGCTTCAGGCGGAGCGACTGGAAGCTGAAAAGAAAGCGGAAGAAGAACGTCAGGCAGTTTTGAAAGCCGAAGCAAGAAAGCGCGAGCTCGAACTGCTCGGTAATTCTTAATTTAAGGAGATTAAGCTTTATGGATAAGAAAGCTAGACGCGCACAGCTTATCGCTGAAATGCGCGAAATGAACGAGAAGCTTCTCACAGAAAAGAGAGACTTCACCGACGAAGAGAAAAAACTCTACGACGAAAAAGAAAAAGAGATGAGAGAACTCTCAGCTCAGATTATGGCAGAAGAGCGTCAGGCCGCTCTTGCTGGATTTGCAACAGATCTTCCAAAGCCAGAAGCTGACGAAGGCCGCGGCGCATCAACAAACGATGCAAAAGAAGAATTCCGCAAGTTCCTTATGGGCGAAAAGCGTGACCTTAACGTCGGAACATCCGGCTCTCAGGGTAACGGCTACGCCCTCGCTCCTGAAGAGTTCTCAAAAGAAGTAATTGCTGCTGTTGAAAAAGATACACAGCTTTACAAGATCGTTGACAAGGTTCCAGTAAGCGGAGCCGGTTCTCTTGGTTTGCCTTATGAATCAGCAGATGCTTCTGATGCTTCATGGTCAAATGAAGTGCCAGATGACGAAATCACTGGTGATTCAACATGGGCTTTTGGTAAGCGCGAGCTTATTCCTACAGACCTTGTAAAACTTGTAAAAGTTTCAAAGAAGATGCTTGCAACTTCTGCTGTTCCTATCGACCAGCTTGTAAGAGAAAAGCTTGCTTACAAGTTTATGTCAGCATTCGAGAAGGGAATCCTTACCGGTACAGGTTCAGGACAGCCTCTCGGTGTATTCACTGCATCTGCAAACGGAGTTCCAACAACTCGCGATGTTACATCTGACCGCTCAGCATATACAAAGGCAAGTAACATGCCTTGCTGTGCCGATGACCTCATCAAGATGAAGATGAACCTCCGCCCAGGATATCGCAAGAACGCTGTATGGGTAATGCACACAGACATTCTTAAGGGCATTATGCTCTTGAAGGATAACGACGGACAGTATTTGTGGCGCCCTGGCTTGCGTGATGGCGAACCAGATAAAATTCTCGGTATGCCAGTAATCGAAAGCGAGTTCGCTCCAAATGCGGTTGTTACAAACCAGTATGTAATTGTTCTTGGTGATTTCAAGACATATTACAAGTTTGCTTACTGGAAGAACGTTGAAATCCAGCTGCTTGTTGAAAAGTTTGCAGGCAAGAATCAGATCGGATACCTCGGTCATACTCTTGCAGATGGTATGCCAACACTCGGCGAAGCATTTACTCGCCTTAAGGTTGGAAACAAGACATCAACTGGAACTGTATCATCGTAGTGAATCATAAGCATGCCGCTTTTGATATAAAACTTACACTGCCATTGTTGTAATGTTTGCCCCTGCCCCCTCCGGCAGGGGTTTTTATTTATCTGACTATCTTAATATGAAAAAGCTGATTATCTGCGGAAAGGCTAACATGGAGAAAACTGTTGCTGAAATCCGTACAAAAAATTGTGAATTGTGGATGCTTGGAACAGACCCGCGAGAAGGTGCTGACAGGTATTTTGAGTTACACGGAATCAAGACTAAATACGAAAACACAACCTATGAGCTTCCTGATTCAGTGTATGAGATGGGCTTGCCGGTAAATAATTCCGTCAGTGCGCTTCTGATTTATGCCTGGTTATCCGGCTATAAAGAAGTTTCTATTGTCGGCGCACCGATGAACGCTAAGGCAGAATATATTGAAGAACGCCCAGCTCTTGCTTTTGTTATCGGATATCTTGCCGCCCTTGGCATGAGGCTTGAATGGGACGGTATGGTTGAAAATCTCAATTATGGGATGAAAAAGAAAACTGCAGCTGTAAAAGCTGTTGAAAAGGAAGATGTGGAGGAAAAGGAAGATGGCGAAGAATAATACAACTGCAAAGGCTGTCGAAACAGCTGATATTGAAGCTGTAAAGGAAACTGCAGAGGCAGTAAAGGCAAAGGCTCCGGTTGTTCCAGCCGGCGAATATTACAAGAATGTAAAAGTTCGCTTTCTGGGCTTAATCTGTGCATCATACGGAACTTTTGACGCCGGAGATACAGGCGAAATTCCGCTTGCAGATGCAAAGGCCCTTGCCGAAATCGGTAAATGTAAAATTATCGAGGAATAAAGCCTATGACTTTTATTACAAGTGAAATGCTGCAGAAGTTCCAGGATAAGCACGTAGAGGAAGGCGACACAAAGCCGGCTGACTATTGCAATTCTGCAATGGAAATGGTGCGTGATTATCTTGGATATGATCCGGAGCAGCAGACATACACTCAGGTTGTCAAAGGTGATAATGGAGCACTGGCGGCGCTTTGTGCAATGCCGGTTTCTGCCATAACTGCGTTTTTTGTAGATGGCGCGGAGCATAACCCGAACGAAATCGAAGTTGAAAATGGAAATTACATCTGTTTTGTTGACAACTCCGTTTTTCAAAAAGGTGTGCGCTATACAATTACTTTTACAGCCGGATTTGCAACTGTGCCGGACATCATCAAGACAACGGCGCTTCAGATTGCTTCCCTCTTGTGGGAAAGTGCGGGCGGAAATCTTGCGGTAAGTTCTACAAGCTTTGCCGATACAGGTTCCCGTGTATTCAATAATTTTACAGCAGACCGCTTTCTTAAACAGATAGCGCAGTATAAGCGTATTTTTTAGGGAGGTGTTCTATGGCAGATGAAAAAAAAGAAGAGAGTTTAGTGGAATACCGACTTACACAGATTGAGCAAAAAATAGATCAGGTTCTTAATTTACAGCTTCAGCAGCAGGCTTTAGACTTCAGAATGAATGCTGTCGAGGCTTGTATTAAAGACCTTAAAAACAATCAGAAGAAAAATATTGAACGCTGGCTGAATCCTCTTATTTCGGCTGTTGTTTCGGGGCTGGTTGCCTTTGTTCTTATTAAGGTAGGTTTGAAATGAAGAATCCGCAGACTATTTGCAAAGATTTCTATTCCAGAGTTTCGCCGGAAAGGCTTGAAACAATCGGAAAATACGGATGCTGTGCTTTTGTGCTGCTCTGGTGTCTTGGAATAGAGCCCGATGATCTGGAAGCCATCGAGCTTGTAAACGACATGATAAACGCCGGAGTAATTGAAAAGGATTGCACTGTTCACTGGGCTGAGGCTGTAAAGTTCCTGACGGGCCGTGAAATTTCGGTTCAGTTCAAAGACATCAAAGACATTCTATCAATTAAAGATAGAACTCCGGTGCGTTATGACTATAAAGGAAACGGGCACTGGGTAGGCGTTGAGCGTGGAATGATAGCTTTCAATCCGCTCAAACAATCAAACTGTGTAGATAAGGGCCGGCCGGTAACGGCGCGGATTATCAAGCTTAAATAGCAAGGAGGAAGAAATGAAAAATTTCTTTAAAAACATCTGGGTACAGGTAATTGCCTGGATAATGGTTGCTGTAGGTACAGCGGTTTTGATTCTTGGCGGCGTTGATGCCGGTAATGTTGCAAAAATTCCGACTCTGATTTTCGGAATCATCGAAGCAATTGGCGTTTTGATTTTGTTCATTAAGTCAATGCTTCGGGCAAAAGATACTAAAAATAAATAGTGTCGATTTGTCAGATTAAATAAAGGCTCCGCATTTTGCGGGGCTTTTTTGTTATGACCTTATTAACGGAGGATTTAAGATGGATGAAAAACTTAAGAGCCGTAAGTTCTTAGTATGGATTGTATGGCTCATTATTACAATTCTTGTGATGATTTTCTGTACTGCAGTAATGATTATTACACATGAAATCACAGAATCAATGACAGGACTCATTGAAAAGGTTCTCAGCTGGTTCTTCGCAATTTCTATGATGTATCTGGGTGTTAATGCGGGCCAGAAGGCAGCTTTTGCAATCGGTGATGCTATAGGCTCACATACCGAGACTGAAACAAAAGATGAGGGTTAGAAGATGAATACATTAACACTTTATCTTGTGATTATAGCTTTAATCGCAATGCTTGCGGGGGTTGTATATGTCAGCATTAAAAACATGCAGAAAGCGAAGGCCGACCGCATCAAATACGAAAATGAAATTGCAAGTCTTAAAAAGAACATTGCGCAGCTTGTACAGCATGCAGAAGAGCTTGCAGAAATCAAACACGACCAGAAAGAAACAGAATCTGCTCTACAGGAGGCAAAGACAGATGAAGAAATTGCAGATATTGTTGCTGCTGTTATCAATTCTAACAATAACAGGGTGCGTAAGTAAGCCGAAGGCAGAAATCACACTTCCGCCGCAGCCGGAACGCTCGGAGCTTAAGGCACCCGAAACGCTCCGCGATTACGCTATGACAATAATTTATTATGAGTATCTTGTTCAGGAATGGGAGCTCTGGGCGCGGACTGTAGAGGGCTTGGTTTATGGCGAATCAGATAATTAACGCTTCTGTTGATATTGAAGAAGTACAGCAGGCCCTTGCAGGAACATCAAAAAGCCTTCCGGCTATCCAGAAGAGCGTTTTAAGAATTGCGGCAAGGGGAACTGCAAAGCGCATCAAGGCAGCTATAAACACAAGCGATTTGCAGAAGCGCACGGGCGAACTTTTGAAGGCTTATGTGTACAAGGTAAAAAAAGACGGCAGCCAGGCGAACGTGTATCCGAAGGCATTGATTGGTAAAGATCGCACAATCTTTCCGAAAGCAATGACCCTTAGCTACGGACACGATGGCCCGACAAAACGGGCTAAGAGCTGGCATATTACGCCGCGTGGTTTTGTTCAGGCCGGTCAGCAGTATGCAGAAAGCGGTGCTTACATGGACGATGTTCAGAAAATGATTGATAAAGAGCTCGAAAAATACTGGGGGTAATATATGGAGCAGATAGCAGAAGCTATTAAAAAGTTTATTCTGGAAGATGTAAACGCAGAGCTTTCGGGGCTTGCAAGTGAAGGTGTAACACTTTCACAGATTGCAGAGAAAAACATTGTTTTTGGTACGGTTGATTTGTCGCGATATGAAGCCGGTGTGATCGTTTCGATTCTTCCGGAGACACAACAGCCGGATGAAGAGTTTATAAACGGATTTTCCGACCGTTCAGAGTTTACAGTTACATTCTTGTTTCAGAAAGAAAAGTATTCTCTTCTGGTCAAGAGAATGTTCCGTTATGCAAAAGCGTTCCGCATTGCTCAGGCAAAGAATCCGGAACTGAGCAACGTTGACGGTACTACAAAGCTGGGTGTTGAAGATACTGAAATTACACAGATTCAGTTTTATCCAGATACCGGCGCGGTTGCTCAGCAGATGACGGCTTTCGAGATCACTCTTGCAACTGATACCGAGGAAGTTATCAACTGACTCTTTTATTAAATCTTTATAAGGAGATGTTACCATGGTAAAGAAACATCAGATTGCTCCGTTTTTGAATAAAGCGGTAGACAGCGAAACTGGGCTTGTTAATAAGACAACCCCAGACTGGATGCGTATCTGTATGTCAACAGCGTTTGACTTGAATATGAATCCAGAAACAGAGGATCGCGATTATATCTGCGACGAGGCACCAACAACAGAGCTTAAGCAGTATAAGCCTTCTTTCAACACTCCACTTGTAATGCACGAAGAAGAACCTGATTATGACTTCATTTTCGGAAAGTTCTTCAATCAGGACACCGGAGATAAGGCAAAGAGCGAACTTCTGCTTGTATTCTTCCAGGAGCCGGTTGATGCTGCAACAACACCGACACACTTCAAGGCATGGCGCGTTGACTGTACAATTATCTTGAGTGATTTGAACAGTGTTGATTCAACACTCAGCTTTGACACAAACTTTGCCGGCACCGTAAAGAAAGGTTATGTTACCATTTCTGACGGCGTTCCAACTTTCACAGAAGGAACTTATTCGTCACACTAATGCTTAACCTTGCAAAAGTAAAGCTTCCCGACTGTATTGATTGCGGCGGGAAGTTTTTTAATATTAAAACAGATTTCCGCACATGGTTTAATTTTTCCGAGGCAGTAAACGAGAAAGGCGCGGTCATTGATGCCGTTGATTTCGTTTATGAAGATGAAATTCCAGCTGCAGAAATGAAAGCCGAAGCTTTCAAAAAGCTTCTTGATTTTTACATGCCGAAAAATGAACTGCCAAGAAAAACCAGCGGCGAAGATTCCGGCGCAAAAATCCTTGATTACACAATTGACGCTGACTATATTTACGCAGCTTTCCTGGAACAGTACGGCATTGACTTACTGCAGACCGACAAAAACGGTCACATAATAGAGATGCACTGGCACAAGTTCCTCGCCCTACTTTCCGGCTTACACGGCACAAAGCTCAATGAGATAATGAGCTGGCGCGGCTGGTCTGGTGATACAAAAACCGAGTACGGAAAACAGATGCAGAAATTGCGAAATGCGTGGGAACTTCCAAACGAGGACAGAGAAAAGGTTCAGGAAGATTTAGAGAAGTTTAATAAACTGTTTAAGTAATTAGTTGAATTTCTTGATGAACAGATAAGCCAGAAGAATTGACAGACCAAGAGGAAGCGCAGCGATAAGAACTGAACCAACTACATAACTAATTGCAAGGATTGCAGCCATATATTACCCCCTTTCTCAATCTGACTTTATTATAAATCTATATTGCATGTTGTCAAGGAAAATAATATATGGCAAAAAACGCTTCAATTAAAATCACTGCAGATACAAACGAAGCAAAAAAAGGCATTCAGGGAATCACATCTGAATTAAACAAGTTTGCAAAGCAGGTCAAAGGCTCTGACGTTGTAAAAATGGGCGTTGCTTTTGGAGCTGCAACAAAGGCCGTGGGCTTAGCTACAACAGCCATTAAAAAAGGCGCTGAAGCCGTAAAAGAACTTGAAGAAGCTTACAGAGTCCAGATAACAGCCGAAAAGCAGCTTGAAGTTGCTGCAAAGAATAACCCGTATCTTAATCACGATTCAGTAAGACAGCTTGAAGATTATGCAACACACCTTCAGAGTATTTCAACTGTAGGCGATGAAACTTTACTTCCTATGATGGCACAGCTGGCCGCCGCTGGACGTACTCAAACTGAGATTCAGGATATTATGAGCGCCGCTCTTGATGTTTCTGCAAGCGGTATGATGTCGCTTGATGCTGCAGTTACCGCATTGAATAAGACTTTCAGCGGAACAGCGGGCCAGCTCGGAAACCAGATTTCAAAGATTAAAGAACTCACAAAAGAACAGCTGAAAAGTGGCGAAGCAGTCAAAATCATTGCCGAACAGTTTAAGGGAATGGCAGAGGAAACTGCTGCTGCAACCGGCTCTGCAGAACAGCTCAAAAATGCTGCAGGCGACCTGAAGGAAGAGATGGGCGCCGTTTTTGAATATGCTTCAGTTCCTATGCGTAAGTTTTTCACAGAAGCATTTTCAAACCTTTCAAGTTATCTCAGTGAACTGCGAAAGACCAGAGAGGATGCTGAAGCCGTTCTTGCAGCTATGGAACGCGCAAAGAAAGGCACTGCTAGTCTTGAAGATTTTGAGCTCATAGAAAGCGGAGCAGAACAGCTCATTGATAAAAATCTTGATAAGATTGATGAACTGCAGAAAAAATATGATGAACTCTCAGAACGTAAGCAGAATGGGAAAGCTGGTCAGAAGCTTAAGGATGAAATGGCCGAACTTGAAAAGCTTAATGATGGATACATACAGCTTATTGAACTTACAAACGTTGAAATCGACAAAAAACAGCTTGAAAGGTTCCAGGAACTTGTAGAAGAATCTCAGGAAGTAGAAACCGCCGCCGCAAAACAGACAATTCTTGTTCAGGCCCAGACTTATGAAAAGAAGCTTAAGAACAGTCAGGAATATAAAAAGGGAATTCTTACTATTCAGAACGAGATCACAAGTGCAGAATTGATTGCAGAAGAAAAAGCTGCCATTGCGGCGCAGGAAGCTTATGAGCAGAAAATTAAGAACTACAAGGAAGAGATAGCCCAGCGCGAAAAGCTCGGTGAGTCACTTACTGAAGAGGAAAAAATTACAGGTGAAATTCAGGTAAGACAGAAAGGACTTTTTGAGCTTGTTGAAAAATATAATACACTGAACTGGAATACATCCGACATTCAGGAATATGCCGACGAGATCAAGCGCCTTTATGACCTTATAAAGCAGAAAGGTGAAAACAAAGAGACGGTTGACAAGGATTCAGAGGAAAGACTTAAACAGCTTAAGAGCGAGGCAGAAAGCCTTATTTCTCAGGCAAATTCTTTTGTGGGTACAAAAGAAAGTTTGCTTTCAGAACAGATTAAGGATGAAATAGCCGCTCTGGAAGAATACATGAATACGCTTGATGAAACCGGCGAAGCATACGAACAACTTGCACAGAAGAAGGAAGCTCTTGAAGCTTTAGTTGATGCTGTAAAAACCGAGGAACTTACAAACCAGATTATGAAGAACCTCGAAACAGTAACAACCTACGTTGAGAAGTTCGCAGAAATTACAAACGGCATTACAAATCTTGTACGACAGAACAACGAGCAGGAAAACGAGGAAGCCATGGCTTCACTTTCCGAGCAGTATACAAATGGAATTATTTCCTATGAGGAATACTGCGAAAAGAAAAAGGAACTCGACAAGAAAGCCGCTCAGGAAGAATACAAGCTTAAGATGTGGGAATGGACGGCAAGCTTTCTGCAGGCAACTGCAAATATTGCAATGGGCGTTTCAAAGGCACTTGCCGAGGGCGGCCCTTATGCCGGCCCTATTCTTGCAGCGCTTATCGGTGCATCAGGAGCGATTCAGATTGCGACAATTGTTGCGAATAAGCCGAAAGCACCAAGTTTTGCAACCGGTGGTATTGTTCAGGGTGCCAGCTATTCAGGCGACAGAGTGCATGCAAATGTAAATTCCGGAGAAATGATTCTGACAGAACAGCAGCAGGCAAACCTCTGGAAGCTTGCAAACGGCGCGGAAGGTGGAAGCGGCGCGGTTGTAAATATGCCGGTAAACATTCAGAACAACACCGACGCCTCAGTAAAAACACAGCTTTCGCCGGACGGCTTGCTTATTTTGATTGACCGACATATCAACGCAGAAATGGCAAAAGGAACATACACACAAAGTATGAACGTAGCCCAGGGAAGAGCACAGGGCGCATCTTATTTATAGGAGCTTAAGAGAATGAATGTTTATACATGGCCTTCAACAGTAAATACAAGATTTTTCAGTGGAAACGACAAGCCAAAGGAAAATACAGAAACAGTTTCTTATCTTTCTGGCCGTCAGGTCAGTTATCAGATAAACACTAAAAAACTGATGACATTTAAGGTTAAGCTCGAAGTTACAAAAGCAGAGCTTGCCCTCTTCTGGACTTGGTACAACGATGTATTAGGCCAGAACGCAAATGCCTTCACTTGTACAGCTCTCGGAAACAGCGTTTACCGTTTTGTTTCTATTCCCGACCCAGAAGATACGGATCAGACAACCCGTGTTCTTTCAATGGAAATTGAAGAGGTATTTTAATGACACAATCAGAAATATTTAATCTGCTGTTTAACGGCGGTAACTTTTCAAGACATTTTCTCATAAAGCTTACGCATCCAACAGCCGGCACCCTCCGTTATATCAATAATAACGAACAGGTAACATACCAGAATGAAGTCTACAAGCCCGCAAGTTTTGAATATACTGAGCCGAACAAGTCCGGCGAAGGTGCAAAGCTCGATATTTTTGCAACAGATAATTATGAGCTTGTTGAATGGGTAGAAAACGCAGATTATTACTATTTTCTTGATGTTGAAGGTATTTTGATAAACGGCCAGATTCAGGAAATCAAAAGCTATCGTCATTTTTACGGTACTGTTTCAATGGGAGACGATAACAAGCTTTCTTTTGCTCTCGAATCTGACGGCCGCCTTGATATGGTTTTTACCGTTTACAAGTATGATACAGACCTGAACCGAGGTAACGCTTGATAGATGTATCAGATTTAATCGGCATCCCGTATAGAGAAAACGGGCGCAGCCTTTCGGGGCTCGATTGTTACGGCCTTGCAATTCTGGTAGAAAAGCGGCTCGGAAAAACTCTGCAGGATGTAGTTTATAACAACCATGACAAAGAGCTTTCGGCAAAGTATGCGCCGCTTCTGAATGTTCGCAAAACTGACTTTATTACAGAAGGCTCAATTTTGGAATTTCATATAAAAAATACGCTTCATATTGGAGTTGCGCTCAATAGTCAGAACATGATTCATGCAACTACAAACCAGGGAGTAAGGATTTCAAGGATAGCAGCCTATAAAATCGCAAATATTTACGAGGTTTTATAATGGGATTGCTTAATATCTACAACACAATCGACAACACACACGAAACAATTGTTGCAAACGGCAGGCTTAAAGACATTCTTCCGGATGTCGATTTTAATCATTCTTTAGTAATTAAAGCTGGAAACAGACTCACAAGCGAATATATGGTTACAGAGGATGATGTTTTATATGTTCGCAAGGTTCCTGGCTCTACTGCAGTAATTGCTGGAATTGCCATTGTTTGTGCAGTTATTGCCGTAGGTGTCGGTGTCGGCTCTGCTATTTATGCAAAGAAACAGTCAGAAGAAGCAAAAAAGCAGATGGAAAAAGCGCAGAGGGATGCGCAGAATCTTGCCCAGCAGACACAGCAGCTTCCGTTTATTCGTGGAGCAAAGAACCGCAAAGCTCTGGGCGAAGCCGTTCAGTTCTTAATGGGTTCGGTATATAATACGCCTTACAATCTGACAGACGGATTTTACAGCATCGGCGGAACCGATGGAGTTGATTCATATTACAGCGCTGCTTTCTCTTGTGGTTTCAACTCTCAGAAGATAACAAAAATTTTAATCGGCAATGAGGCAATCTGTACAAGAAGCGGCGGAATTGACGGCGAGCTTCCTTTCGATTCCAGCTCTATTTATTTCCAGAACAATGCAAACCGTGTAGAAGTTCGTCAGCCTGGCGAGTGGCTTTCACTTGCAAACTGTATGCAGAAAGTAAGCGCTACCTATGCCGGCGCGGAGCTTAAACACGATTACGGAAAAGATGCAGTTCCGGTCATCGTTCAGGCGGCAGACAATGCCATGAAAATACAGGTTTGTATTCAGTTTTCTTCATTGAGAAAATACAATTCTGATTCCGGAAACTGGACAACAAGACGAGCGCAGGTTTGCCCTTACTGGTCAAACGATGGCGGGCAGACATGGCACATGTTTATTTTTGCCGGTTCAGAAACCGAGAATATTCAGGATCAGGAAACAGGAGCAACAACAACATACTACAATGTGTTTAAGCGTAACGTTAATCATAACATCCGCTTTGTTGCAGAAAAGACGTTTACAGCTGCAGAAAGCTACGGAAAACAGATTTCGATTAAAGTTGTAAAAGAAACACCGAAAGAAGAAAGCAATACTCAGGAAGATTGTGCTCTCTTGTGGTATCAGACATTCAGCTATGATGCGCAAAAATCAACTTCCAGCACTCTTGAAGCATGCCTCATAGAAGAAGCGGAACTGATTAACAAAACAACAAGGGTTGCATACAGAATTATTGCGGATGACAGCACACAGGACATCCTCGACGAGCTTCACTGTATTACAGAGGCAGCGGCGCGGACATGGAACGGCACCGAATGGAGCTCTGCAAAATCTGCAACCAGAAACCCCGCTTCGTGGCTTCTGGAAGTTTTAACAAGCGACGTACACAAGCCGAGCCAGCTGCAGGATAGCGAAATAAAACTTGCATCTTTCGGGGCTCTGTACGAATACTGCGCAGAAAACAATTTTTATTGTGACGGTATTATTACACAGAGCGAAAAGAAGAAGGATGTAGTTGAGCGTATCCTTAAGCTCTGTAATGCTTCCATCATCATTAACAACGAAGGACTCTACGAAGTTTGCATTGATAAGGAAGAAGAGAATCCGGTCGCGCTGCTTAATGCAGAAAATATTGTTTCATTCTCATTTTCAAAGAGCCTTGCAAAGAAAGTAGACGGTTCAAAGGTTACATTTACAAACCGCGACTCATGGACTGTTGACACCTTCTATTCAATGCTTGACGGTGGCGGTTATGATTACATTAACGACACAGTAGATACACTGGCCATTGAATATGCTACAACTTACGAACACGCATACAAGATAGCACAGCGTCAGCTTCGCCAGAGACAGCTTCAGCCGAGGGAAATCAGGGTTGATGTAGGCCATGAAGGCGATTATTACCCGCTCTACTCTACCGTGCTTTTGCAGCTTCCGCACCTTCTGCAAGGCTTAAGAAGCTCTGTAATTAAAGCCATCAGATACAATGCAAGTCTTGAAATTACCGAGATAGAAATTTCTGATCTGGTTGATTTTGTACAGAATCAGCGCTACGGTGTTATAATTCAGGCTACAACCGCATACGGCCATAAAATGTACTCTGCAGAGGTTACAAATGAAACCTCAACAAGCAGTACAAGAATACTTACTTTCGCAGAACCGCTTTCGCTTTCCGGAGAAACAATCCTTCCGGAGCGTGGCAATCATCTTTCTTTCGGGCTTCTGGACGAAAACGGCCGATTCTCGAAGATTACAAATGTTATGAAAATATACGGTGTAGAGCCAAACGGAAAAGACGGTTTTACACTTTCACTCAGAGATTACAACGAAGAGGTATACGCATATACACCGGCCGGCGTTCCGCTTCCAACTTATAAGAGCAATATCACCCGACCACAGCAGAGAGAGAAGTCAGTTACACTGGACGACTTGAATGAGCTCCGCGGTCAGATGAATAACAGCCTTAACGGCATCCTTACAAGACCAGATGAAATTTCGGAACCTAGTAACGTCCAGAACGTAACTGCTCAGGCATCCGAGAGCGGAATTACAGTAAGATGGGATTCTATTCCATCAACGGGCCTTGCAGATTCAATCAAGCATTATCTTATTGAAGTTTCAAAAGATTCCGGCGAAACATGGACGGCTCTTGCTCCATCAGCTGCAAACCAGAGTTTCTATACTTTCGTTCGCACTGGCGAAGGTGCTGATGGATACCCAGAGGCAGAAGATTTGTCTACATGGCAGTTCAGGGTTAAGGCGGAAAATATTTACGGCAAGAAGAGCATTGAATGGGCTGTTGTTTATTCTGTTGATACATCTGAGTACGGTACATGGATACCACAGCAGCCTATTGTTGCGAATCCGAGAATCAATCACAGAACAATAACACTTAACTTTTCACAGCGTCAGGCTTGCTATGGTGAAGTAGTCTTTTTAGTTTCAATTCAAAGATACGACGAATACGAAGCAGATGATCCTATCTGGTTTAAGCCGGATTTACAGTCTGATCCATACAGCGGAGCAACCGCTTACAAAGACGTAAACGCTACCGACCCGTTTATTGTCGACGGTGTAACCTATTACTTTCTGAGAAGTACAAACAGCTTTACACAGACCCTTCCGCTCGAAAAACAGCTTGCAGAAGCATTTCTTGAAGTACACCGTGGCGAAGGTGTGCTTGAAAGATTAAAGGCAAATGTCGGCGGCGCGGTAGATATTGATCTCGAAGTGATTTCCGGCTCTGCAATCACACAGGCAATTGATACAAACTATTATTATCGTATTTGGTGTTTGAACGCTACAACCGGCGTAAGAAGTGAAGAGTTCTCTCAGGTGCTTATTACCGCAAAGGCAACAAGCGCTTATGACATTGTAGATGCTGCCATTATTACAAACAAGCTTGCAGATGAAGCAGTCACAATCGACAAGCTTCACGCGAACTGCGTTACTGCAGAAAAGCTTTATTCCCGAAACCTCACCACAACAGGAGCCTTTATCGGCAGTATTTACGGCGCGGAAATTGATACTGTTGAATTTGTGCTTGCCAGCATTTACCAGGAAGGCGTTGAATATTACGTTTATGATTCAGAAACTCAAACCTATGTAAAGCCGGTTATTCAGCCAACTGCAGAGACATTCGACGAAGGCACTTATTATATTAAGAATAAAAACTGGGGAATGCCAAAGCAGACAGCAGACAACTTCTGGAAGGGGCTTGATTCAGATAACCCAGAATTCAGAATCGGAAACGATATTGATGCCGAAATGTTTGAGCTTGCAACCGGCAAGACAAACACAGAAGCAGAATATATGCACTATCTCTCTAAAACAACAACCTATAATTATAACTACAATGATCCGGACACTCACCAGGATGTCAGCGGTTCAGTAACTCTGCAGAGAGGTATTTATTTCAAGATTGCAAACTTTATCGTTACCGCAATCAATTCCATCATCAAGGGTGTTTTCTACATCAAGAATAAGCTCACCGGCAGAAACTTCATAGAAGTGAATCCGGAAACAACAGCAACTGAAGATTCAGCTCAGGTGCCGGCAGAAACTATGCGTATCAATGGCGATGTGTCTATCGGTTCAAAAGCCGGCAATACAGCAGGAGTTCTTTCTGTTGCCGGAGATGTCAGCTCTGGCGGAGATATTACAGCCACAGGAGACGTTTCTGTCGGGGATGATTTAGGGGTTACTGGTGATGCGACAGTGGGCGGAGCTCTTGGAGTTACCGGAAACCAGACTGTAGGAGGAACTTCAACTATAACAGGAGATTTGAGCGCTGCAAGCTTCAGCACTTCTGGAAACATTACTTCCTCAAATGGAACTGTAAAGGGAAAGGCAGTTGATATTAACGGATTTAAGATTACTGCTATTTCTTTTGATTATGGAACAGCAACGCTTTCTATTACAAAACAGTAAGGGGCTTGTGAAATGTTGAAAGTCAATAATACGGGAGTCAAGAAGGTTCTTTTTAATAATACAATAGTTCACAAGGTAACAGTAAACGGAACAACTGTTTTTGATGACGAATGTTATGTTGATTGGAGCATTTACTATTGGAGTGCTGGATCAGGTCGAGGTCAAGTTTGGGGAGCAAATTTGACAGTTTCAGCAACTTCCAGAAAAGATTCTTATTCAGGTGGAAACAGTGCTTCAATTACAGTAACAACCCATAAACGAAGCGGTTCTTCAACTATTACACCGGTAACAAAATATTATACCTCGCCTTGTGACAATATTGCAATTGCTGGCGGCGGAAGTAGTGCTGGCCCATACGGTGATCAAGACGTTACTGTTTCAATTAACGGAACACAAGTTGATTTTTATAACTTCTTAGATTATGACCCGCCACATCAAGAGACTCGCAGTGACAGAGTTTATTTTTATGATAACTAATTAAATAAAAAGGAGAATAAATTATGGCAAGAGTTACAGACCTTGAATCAATGGAGAGTGAACAGGTAAATGCGAGCAGAGACTTGCTCCATTTAGTTGATGTATCAGATGAAACCAGCGTTGATAAAAAAATCACCGTTGAGAAGCTTCTTGCAAAGTCACCGGATGCAGGTTCAGCTGCAAGGGGCTTTGTAAACACCTCGGCCCAGAACATTGCGGGTGTAAAAACTTTTGAGGATGGAATCGTTGTTGATAACATTCATACATCCGGCAATCTGGATTTGACCATGTTTACACGCTTTGTAGTTGTGAACGCGGTTCCGGAAGTTGCAAACATGGAAGAGCGTGTTTTGTATCTTTACAACACTGTAAATGATATTTATCAGGGTTACTATCTGATTAAAGACGGAAACAACCGTTCACGCGGTCAGATTGGAGGCAGAAGCTACACAGGCGGAACCGGAATCACTGTAAACGACAGTACAGCTGTAATCACAAACGACCTTGCAGCATCCGGCGGAACCCTCGGCGGAAATACAAGCGTTCAGGGTGACCTTACAGTTACCGGTGACATTTACCAGCAGGGCACTTCATACGAAACCCATGCAGAAAAGCTTTACACAAAGAAAGATATGATCATCACCCGCGACGGCGCTCAGTCACCGCTTGCAACCGGCGAGCTTTCCGGCATCAAAGCCGAGCACTACAACCTCGACGGTGACGACGGAGTTCTTGCTTTCGACAGCACCGGCACCGCCCGCGTCGGCGACGACGGCGACACTCAGCCGCTTCTTACGAGAGCCGAAGAGGCAGACCTTACAGGCGGCCATCTTTTAACATGGGACGCTACGAACAAGAAAGCTGCAGATGGTGGCGACCTTGGCACTGCAATTGACAATAAAATTGCCGCTCTGGATGTTGCCAGTGTCGGCGGAAGCGGAAAATACATTTCTGCTATCAGTGAGGCAGACGGAAAAATCTCAGCTACTGCGAGCAGTCTTGATACTGTAGTAACTACGGGCTCAGCTGCTCCGGTTACAAGCGGAGCGGTTGCAACGGCTCTTGCTCCGCTTGTTGCGGCAACAAATGAGTTTGATCACAATATTCCGCGATGGATTAACGGTGTATTAGGTAAAGACATCACTTCATACTATACTGACGGCACTTTATGGAAACGCCTGAACGGTACTGACGGCTTTACTCTTCTTGAAGATATTTACGTCGGAGATTATTTCCAGATGTCGCGTGCAATTACCGCACCGAATCAGGATTCGCAATATGCAACAACCGGTTCACAATGGGTTACTATTGCGGGAATCAATACCCTTATGGGCAATGGTGATACAGCTGTAGATTATAATCATCTTGTGATGATTCCAGGAAAGGGAGAAACAGGTGACTTCCATTTCGGACGAAAGAGAATGAATTCTTCTCATACGACATCGGGCGGTTATGTTTCAAGTGAAATGCACGCCTCTACACTCGGCGCGGTTGTTTCTTCTGGAAGCACTGCAAGCGGTGCGACAATTAACCAGCAGCTTTATGCTGAGTTTGGCACACACTTAAAAACAACAAGAGAACTGTTGAGCAGCGGTGTGGGTACATCTTTATACAACCGTTACGGAAGCGCAACAGGTGCATCAAATAACTGGGGATGGTATAGTTGTCAGGCTTGCTTAATGAGTGAGGTTGAAGTATACGGCTCAATTGTATGGAGTTCTTCTGGATTCGACACTGGAACTGCGTGCAAACAGCTTCCTCTTTTTACCTTCTCGAAAAAAGCAATTAACAACAGAAGCGCGTACTACTGGTTGAAGGATGTAGCGTCGTCGTCCACCTTCTGCCATGTCTACGACAACGGCATTGCCGGCAATACGGACGCTGGAAATGCGTACCGTTATGTTCGCCCCCGCTTCGTACTCGGAGCGTAGGGCGTAGCCCGTAGCGGCACCTTACTCCGACACCCCTTGCGGGGTGTCGGGTGACTATATTATTAAATTAAAAATATTTAATTAAAAAAGGAAAATATACTATGAGCGTTTTGAAGAATCTGCGGACGTTAAGCAACATGGAATATTACAAGCTTGCTATATTTATCCGCCGAGACTTAACGCAGATTATGCTGCGCGATTTTGGCACGAAAAGAAATCTCAGAACAATCAATCATGTTATAAAAGATATATCAGCTGAAGATCAGAAGCTGATTAACGATATTTTTGAAAAATACGGTAAGACTACGGGCCGGCAGTTTGAATCAGAAATGCCTGAATGGTTTATAAATACCGAGCAGAAATATCTCAGCCGGCATTTATGGGATTTGATAACTTACATAACAGAAGCAAACAGCATTTATCCATTGATACCCGCCGAGTGGGATTTGAGACGTCAGTATCAGGATAAGGCTATAAGCTGCTGTTATGGTTTATATCAGGAATTGCAGTATGTTCAGAGCATATTTCCGCAAGACCTGAACAAGCTTGCGCCGGTGCTGGAAAACATCGAGCGCGAAGTTCATTTATTAAAAGGATGGAGGCAAAGCGATAACAAACGCCGGAAGACGGCATAAAAATACGGACTCAGCTTGCTAGCGTCGTCGTCCAACTTCTGCAATGTCAACAACAACGGCAATGCCAACAATACGAACGCTGGAAATACGAACAATTATGTTCGCCCCCGATTTGAATCGTGTGCAATAGGCTTTTAAGCTTGCGCACAATGCGAAGGAAGCGGAGTCCAGACCTGAAAAGGCAAATAAGATGGATGATGCAATTTACTACGGTAATTATTGCTGTAAACATCCATCACTTTTTTTTATTTAAAAATAAGGTGTATGAATTGAAAGACTTGTATTCACGCTTAACGGATTTGAATAATTTATACGAGGCTTTTCTCAGATGCAAAAGCGGTGTTGACTGGAAAGAAAGTGTGCAGCGCTATGAGTGCCATGTTTTTGAAAATCTCATAATGCTTAAAACGATGCTTGAAAATCAGACCTATAGACAGAAACCTTTCTTTGAGTTCGAGCTGAACGAACGCGGCAAGGTAAGGCATATTAAATCAATGCACATTTCTGACCGTGTACTGCAGAGAGCTCTGTGTGATTTTGTACTGAATCCGGAACTAACACCTCACCTTATTTATGATAACGGTGCAAGTATGAAAGGAAAAGGAATAGACTTTTCGCGCCGCAGATTAAAAACACACCTTACAAAGTATTACAGGGAGCACGGAAAGAACGGGTATGTTCTTTTAATCGACTTCTCAAAATATTTCGATAACATACCGCACGACGTATTGAAAATAAAACTTGCTGAGAAAATCCATGATGAAAAAGTAATGAATCTTGTATGCTATCTGATAGACACTTTCGAGGGCGAAAAGGGAGTAGGAATCGGAAGCCAGCTTTCACAGACTGTCGGCATATATTACCCGACAGAGCTCGACCAGTTTTGCAAGACAGTAAAAAGCTGTAAGTATTACGGCAGATATATGGACGACACTTATATTATCCATCACGACAAGGAATTTCTTAAAAAGCTTCTTGAAGAATACAGTGTAATTGCCGACAGCCTCGGCATCGTAATCAATAAAAAGAAAACTCAGATTGTCGGGTTGAAGAACGGATTCAAGTTTTTACAGATGCGCTACCGCCTCACTGATTCAGGCAGAGTTCTTGTTATTCCGGTAAGAAAGAGCGTAAACAGGGAACGTCAGAGACTTAAGCGATTCTATAATCTGTATCATCAGAAACAAATGACAAAAGAACAGGTTTATGAACAATATCGCAGCTGGCGGGGAAATATAATCAAATATGATTGTTACAGAAGTGTCAGGAATACTGACCTTCTTTTAAAAGAACTTTTTGGAGGTAAGAATGAAAAACCAACACGAAAACCAGCTCGAAAGAGAAATGGAACGTACACGCATCGAGGGACAAATAAGAGAGCTTGTCGCAGAACTCGGTGCTCCAAATTCGGCTATTGGAGACTGGAAGGTTATAAAGTGCTATGAAGCAAAGCTGCAGGATCAGCCGCTCCCTTATGACCTTAACGAACTGATGGCAGCACGCCAGCAGGTACGAAATCAGATTAACGAGCTTCAAAATCAGCTTGCGGAGTTAGAATGAAAGAAGCTGTTGTATTGTCGAGAGCCGACATCAGAAAGATACTTGCGCAGTGGTACAACGTAGAAGAGAAGGACGTTCTACCCTCAAAATATTCTTTTACTGTAATTAAGGACAGCGACATTCCTGATGGACTGGTACACAAAACTGGTACAAATTCCGCGTCGTGAATTGTATTAAAATACATCAGTTTGAACGGTTGCGGATAGCAAAATATTATAGTATAAAGAAATAGCAGGTTATTAGGACGCTTGCGGATTGTATTGAACTGTCAATTTTAAAATCTTCTAAGCAGTAGGTCGACAGTTCGATTCTGCCAAGCGTCATACTACTTAAATCCGTGTATTATAAAGAATTAGCATTTTAGGTAAGCGTCAAGAAATTGCCTGAATCCGCTGTTTTCTTCAACTGGTACACAAAGTGGTACATAAATATTCCGCCCGCCGGTAACAGTGGAATAAAGTAATAACCTGATTAAGAAATTACTTTTAATCGAGGTTATTTTATGACAAAACTTCCCTTCTCTCTCACAGTGCGAGGTGACTCGCCTTTCTATTACGTCCGATTCCGTAATGAACGAACCGGAAAATTCATGTCGTGGATTTCCACAAAAGAAAAGAACTACAACAGAGCGCTCCGCAAAGCGTGGGACTTGTACAACGAAAAATCTGCAGAGATAGACCAGCTTTCCTATTATGACACGCTCAGAAAATCCGAGTACACTCAGGCAGATGTTCAGAAGTTCCTTGAAGATTTTCAGCGCAAGGGATTTCTTACAAGCTTCGTTCTCAATGATTCAAGCCTTGCAAATACACCGGCCCTTCAATGGCTTGTTGATTTCTGGAATCCGGAGCTTTCCGAATATCTCAAAGAAAAGCAGCGCAAGGGGCAGGTCATCCATAAAAAGCACCGCGAAAACTCAGCCGCCTTTATACTCCGGCACTGGTCAGAAATCCTCAAAGACAAGAAGCTCGGAGAACTTACCCGCCAGGATATACAGGCCCAGTTCAACCGCCTCGACCAGCTTCCCCTCAATGGCAATACAAAAAATCATATACTCCGCTCCGTCCTCACTCCGCTTAAATGGGCCTATAACAACGAGCTCATAAACCGCGACCTTTCACGCGGCTGGATAATGTACAAGGCAGAATATAAAAAGCGCATAATTCTGACAATGGAAATGGCCCGCAGTGTTTTTCGCGTATCCTGGGGCAACGACATGGCGCGGCTTGCATCCATGCTGGCAATGTGTACGGGCATGCGCTGCGGTGAGATTCTCGCCCTCACAGCTGATGATCTGGAAGATTGCAGCATATACGTTCGACATTCGTATAACATGAAAGACGGGTTGAAGTGCACAAAAAACGGCGAAGAGCGGCGGGTCTGGGTTCCCTTCCCGTTTATTATGGAACAGCTGAGACATTATGCACAAACAAACCCGTACACCAACGGCGCGGGCTTTATCTTCTGGGGTTTATGTCCAGATAAGCCCATTGATAACAAAATCTTTCTGAAATTCTTCCGCCGTGCGCTTGTTTCGGCCGGAATGGAAAAAGAATCAGCAAAACAGATAACTTTCCATGCGTGGCGCCATTTTTACACAACATACATGGTAGATCGGGTGAATCAGAAAGCTCTGCAGAGCCAGACGGGCCACAAAACACCCGAAATGCTGGAACATTATTCAGCGCATCAGACGCTGGAAGAAGCAAAAGTGATTATGACAGCCCAGACGGCGGTTTTCGGACAAGTAATAGATTAGGGAAATCAGGGGAAATTAGAGGAAAATTTCCCCTATTTTTATTTCCCTTAAATTATCCGCCAACCTTTTAAGCGTTTAATTCTTTCTTTTCCCTTGCGGTGCGGTCGGCTTCCCATTTATCCAGGAGCGTGCGCACCGTGTCTTGCTGTGTGGGGTCGAGCTGGCCCCATTGTGCAAGAAGCCATTTTTCCTCATTGCTCAGCCCGCTTTCCTTTCCGCTTATAAGCCATTCTACAGAGACGTTCAGATATTCCGCTATTCTCAGGCAGATATCACCGGCCGGCACTGCTCCGTTCTTCTTCCAGTCTGACAAAGTAGGTCGCCTTAAGTTCAGACTTTCTGCAAGTTCTTTTTGAGTCAAATTCCTTTCTTTCAGGACAGACTCCACCCTATCCATAAAAGTATTATTAAACTCTGTCATATAAAAACCTCATTATAATCATCGAAAAAAATGTACGGAAACCGTATTTTTTTATTTGACAAAGTACGCTTTACGTTATATATTTACATTACAAAGTACGGAAAACGTACTTTTGACTGCTACTATAGTAGCAGTTCTTAATAAGTCTTGACGGACTTATTAAGAATTGACAAGTCAATAGGTCGAGATTTAATCAGGTAATTACTTTCTTGTTCCACTTACCGGCGGGCGGGAAGTTTTACATATAGGCCGTGCAAGCCGAGGTCTCGACCCCTCCGCTTCACGGCTTGTTTTTTTTCTGGGCATTGCTGCGCTGGGCGCTCTCATCTGGCGCGGATGTCATATAAAAACCTTAGGGGTGCGGTTTTGCAAAGGTGCGTTGCATCTTAATTTGGATGCAGAACCGCCTCCCCTTTCTTTTCCATAAGGAGGTCGGATATGGAAAGAAAAAGATTGTGCGTTCGCGTCGGCGAAGCGTGCGAAATGCTTTCTATGGGTCGAACATCGCTGTTCAATTCTGATATTCCGTATATCAAAATCAACGGACTTCGACTCTATCGTATAGAGGATTTGGAGGCTTATCTGGAAGCCCACATTCAGCGCAAGGAGAAAAGAGCATGAATTATTACAACTATCTTGATGAAATGCAGAACCTTTGTTTGAAGGCTTGCAATGCACTTAAAGTTATCCATTCTGATGATCCTGTTCTTGCAGATGTTTATTCAGCTGCAGAAGAAGGATTTTTTCAGAAGAAACAGAACTGCCTTGCGATTGATGCCGCAGCCCCAGCCGGCAGCGCAAAAACTGAAAGGCTTGAAAAGTTCCGCCAGACTGTTGCGGAGTGGGAAGATCGCGCAGCTTATAAGCTGAAGGAAGAAAACGATGCCAGGGAAAGCAAAAGGACAACCGCCTAAGGCAGTTATAGCAATTCCGAGCGAGCCAGTAAGAAAAGCCGGAGGCCGTGAGCTTGAATTCAAGAGTGTGCTTTCTTGTGCTAAATACTTCGGCATTCTTCCGAGTACGATAACAAGAGTTTTAGTTCACGGGACAAAGCGCTTGCCTACTTTCGGGTATTACTTCGATTACAAAATATGAGCTTATGATTGAGCGGTTAGATAAAAAGGCAACTATTAAGCTTTTAGCGGCAATGAAGTTTCAGGCAGAAAGCGACATAAGGCTTTATTCCAAAAAAGCGGCAAAGCGGCGAAAAGGTAGCAGATACATAGGAAAGCGCATCTATGAAAGTGCGGTCTATTATCTGAATGTGGAACTTCCTGACATCAAGGAAGTTATAAGTGAAAGTTTTAGGGAATCATAAACAATGGCAAACAAAATTGATTATAAAGCTTATTTATCCCAGTTCGGCAAAATCGAAACTGATGCAAAGAACAGGATAAAGGCATATTTGGAGGAGCAGACAAAAGAAGATGCTGCTCTTAAGGAACTCTATCGCCCTGAGAAGATAGACGATTGTTATAACTTCATTAAGGATGCCGTAAAGGCTACCGGATGCGGTAGTTCGGCAACTATTGACGATGCAATTGTTTTCAAAATGGCGCGGGATTTCTATTTAGATATTTTACCGAAAACGGCTGACGAGCCGCCAGCGGTAAAAACGACCGGAGCAGAAACAGCGGAAGAAGCTGAAACTGAGGCAGAAACGGAACCGGAAGCAGAAACAGAAGAAACAACTGCAGAGGCCGACAACGAAAACTCAGGAACTCCATGCGAGGAAGCTGAACCAGAAAACGAAAATCCGGCCATGAACCATCAGGCAGACGAGACAGAGGGGGAATCTGTATCGGTTGAGAACAGCGAGGCAGAAACGGAACCGGCGGCGACAGAAAACCAGCCGGCCGACAACGAAAACGAAGTTGTTCGCGACAAGTACGGGTTTGAGGTTTTCGGCGAAGAGCCGGAACAGGTTGCAGAAGAAAACGGCGCGGAAACAGCGACAGAGGCAAAGTCCGAATCAGAAAACGAAAAGCCGGAAACTACTGAAACCAAATACGATGCAGACGGCAACGGCCTTCTGTTCGGTTTTTAGGGAGGTGTAGAAAGATGCACCAACCTACAGATTGGCATGACAGAATCGAAGCTGAAAACGGTCAGATTGTCAGAATAGTAACAGCTGAATGGAAATCGAAGCACAAGGGCAGCAAGCTTTATTCTGTGGATGTATACAAGGAAAGCGATGCAAAAGAATCCTGGTGCCAGAATCTCTATAGTTCGATGTGGGGAGGCTATGCGGTAGCATTTCCGGGGCTTCCGAGAAATCAGAACGTAAACAGCTGGTATTTTGACAATTCAATTGCCGAGGAAGAAGGATTTTCGGCAATGGGCCGCCTCAGCTCGGTCGGATGGTCGGACAACGTAACAAAAGCCGAGGAAGAACTGGTATGCAGCTTCTATCCCGATTTTAAGTACGTTCTTAAAAAGTACAAAATGGCAGACAAGAGAGATTTAATGAAAAAACTGCAGATGTGGATTCCGCATCACGATGTAGAACTCATTCTTGCTGCCGGATTTGAAAAAGTGGCAATGAACGGCAGTTTCTGGCGCTTGTCAGAAAAGAACCAGAAAGCAACTTGCAACTTCATGCGACAGAATCCGCAGTTCAAAGATTTAAGCTTCAGAGAAATCAGAGAGGCTATGCGGTCGAATGATCCGGTTGATTATGGCGTATACCTTCAGGTAATTCCATCATGGCACCGTTCAAAAAATCCGCGTGGCTGGTATCCGTGTATAAGTTATGAAGATTACAAGTACATGAGAAAGCAGCAGAAGAAATTCAAGTCATCTTATGAAGATGAAAAACGCGCTTTTAATGAGCTTATCAATGTTTATAACGATTACATCAGAATGTTATTCAGAAGTGACCACAACTGCAAGGATGAATACTGGCGCTACCCTTCAGACATTCAGGCATTCCACGACAGACTTTTAGAAGAAGAGCGCATAAAACAAGAGGCCCGCAGACTTGCAGAAAAGAAGGCGGAAGAAAAAAGACTTAACGCTAAGAAAAAAGCTTTCCAGCGTATTGTCAAAAAGTTTGAAAAGGTCAATGGCACTGTAGATGGATATTCTATTTTTGTGACTTCTGACTATGCAGAATGGGAACGACAGGCAAAGGCTCTGCATCAGTGTATTTGTGCATCCGGATATTATCAGGGCACTGCAGACGGCAATTATACAATCGTTTTCATTCAGAAAGATGGTGAGCCGGTAGCAACAGCTCAGGTTTATCCAACCGGAAAGATTGGCCAGTTCTACGCAAACGAGATTGACCGCGCCAACTGTACACCGTCAGACGAAGTAAAAGAAGCATTTAATAAATGGCTTGAAACAGTTCCAAAATCAAAATTCAAAAAATCAAAACCGCGCCAGCGCAAGAGCGAAAAGAAGGAGGATGCAGCATGAGTTTTTTCAACAGTAAGCCTTGGGCAAAGATTCCAACAGATTTACTTGAAAATAAGGCTATGATCCGCGCCGAGGCAGAACTTGCTCCGGAACTCCGCGCCGCGCCAGTTTTACTGTATCTTGCAGGAGCTACAAAGGCAGATGACGACGGCATTTTTGACATCGGAGACGGCGAAGAGTTCGCCGCCCTGATTAAAGCAAACAGCCCCGAAATCGTTCAGCTGGTTGCTTCTGCAATGGTGAAATTCCGCATTTTTGCGCATGTTCCAAATTCAACTGTTTATCTGTTCGCTGAGTGGGAATACACAACGCGCCAAAACGGCAAGAGCCTGAAAAACCGCTTTGCGCAGGCTCAGGAGATATGGAAAAAGAAGCTCGATGAATCTTCTTTTTTTGCTCCGTATAAAAATGTAGACACGCTATCAAAAAACATAGCCGATACATCCGCCGAGTGTTCTAACACTATACAACCCCGCGTTAACGAGTGTTTTAACACTATACGGCCCGCCGAAAACGCGATTCCGCAGATAAGAAGAGAACAGATAAGAGAGACCAGAGCAGAACAGATTAAACCAGAGGGAGAAAAGACCACACACACAAGAGTAGAAGGTGTGGAGGGAGAGATTTCGCCGGCGGCTTGCGAATCAATTACGGATTCTTCAGCCGCCGGCTCCAAGAGCAATGAAGATTCACAACAGAATCAAAACACACAAGAAAAGCTGATGGAGATTCCTAACTGGACTGTTGTTCCTGAATCTGAAACCACAGATGAAACTCTCGAAGCTGGTGACAGTGATAGAGAAACAGGAGACGCAAGTTTTGTGCCAACAAGTGACGAAAAAAACAGGGGGGAGGTTGTCGAGGTGCTCAACAAGTTCTTCACTGAATACAACGTTTCTTACAACGTTACAAAGGGCTTGAAAACGGTTGAGGCAATTGCCGGTGATATCTTGGCCGGCACGCAGTCTCAGGCGCAGGCGCTCGACCTGGCAAAGAAGATCACCATCGAGTTTAAGGCCATGCACGATGCCCCAGAGGGTGACCGCTGGCGCAATATTCCGCTCTTTCCGGCTTACATGGCAAAAGAGGCGGTATGGGCGCAGCTTTTAAGCCGCGTTTCGAGAATCTACGGAACACCAAAGGAACCGAAGCCGCTTGATGCCGTGGCGCAGGCTAAAAAAGACTACGAAGAGTGCATGAAAGAGCGCGAGGAACTGGGAAATCCGATTGAAGCCGAGTATATCCGGAACGGAATAGACCCAGATGATCCGGCAAGAGCGCAGAAGCTTTTTGCCATCAAGATGAAGTGTAAAAACGGGGGTAACTGATGCAGGAAAATCAAAAGCCGTGGCCGGAATCGCCGAAGATTCTACACGACCGCGTAGTAATTCAGCGAGGTCTCAGCTTTTATTTTCCGTGTGCTGTGTGTCGAGAAATGGGCTGGGATGAACGCTGCAGGAATAAAGACGAGTGCGGCATGTTTCTGTATCAGCGTATTGCAGAGCACCTTAAGGAGTGGGAGCGTGAAACAGGTAGTTCAGTCGGACTTGTTCGACGTTGAAGCCATTACTGCCGAAAACTTGCAATATTTCGAGCAGAAGGAAAAGGCTAAGCGGGAGCAGTTCTACAGTGAGGCAGAACTCCCCTACTTCGAGAATCCAAAAAACGACAGCGAGAAGCTGTTCAATCTGCAGTACAAATACCTGAAAGAGGGAGACAAGGCGGCGCGGCAAGAATTGTACTTGCTCAGTTATAAGATTATGCGGCGCATTTTATGGCGGCGCATGAAAAAAGGCGGTCTTGGATGGCTCGACGAAGAGCGCCAGGATGAAATTGTTGCAGATGCTTTTTTATATGTCTTTCGCCGTTATGAACGCGGCAAGGGCTACGTTGTAAAAAAGAGCTTCATTTCCGTGCTTAAAGGCGGTGTGAGGCATGCCGTGGAATACACGACCATGAAAGACAACGAGGAAAGCATAAGCGATATAAAAAACATTACGCAGAAGGCTCTTAAGTTTTTCTGCTAGGAGGAAAAAAAATGCTTAAAGTGCTGGAAGTTTCAAAAATTGTGCAGGGAAAGAACATCCGAAACGAGCACGACAATGAAATTGCTGAGCTTGCAGAGTCTATCGACAGACAGGGCTTACTCAATCCGATTCTGGTTCAGAAACGGGATGATGGCAATTATGTGGTTATTGCGGGGCATCGTCGTTTTGAAGCTGTAAAAAGGCTTGGTTTACCGCATATCGAGTGCAACATTGCAGAAGGATTGAGCGAAAGAGACATTCTTGAAGCTCAGGTTGCAGAAAACGTCCAGAGAAAACAGATGTCAGCATGGGAACTTGTTCAGATTTTCGAGGACATGAAAAAACACAAGAATCTGAATCAGCATGCCATTGCAACGATTTTTAATAAATCTGACGCATGGGTTGCAAACCAGTACGAGGCTGTTCAGCTCTTAGAGGCTCAGTTCGGCGAAAAGATTCCGAAGGCAGCAAAGAAACTGACAACAGGACAGATTAGAAGTCAGACAAAAAAGGCAATGGGCAGACAGAAAAAGCTTATTATCTGCGAAGGAATGAGAATCGAGGTTTTAGGGCATAAATACACAATCTTCTGCAGTGACATGGATTCAGAAACCGCATTACGCGAGTTTATAGACAGCCGCAAGGCAGGGAAGTAAGTTATGGCAACAATCAATTCTGTAATTGTCGAGGGAAATCTGGTAAAAGCGGCCGAGCTGTCGCGATGGAGTGATAACACTCCGTATTGCCGTTTCACTATTGCAAGTAACGAGAGTTACAAGGATCAGAACGGGCAATGGCAGGACATTCCGAGCTTTATTGATTGCCTGGTAAAAGGCGCTTATGCCGAGAGCATGGCAAAGCATCTTTTGAAGGGCCGCCGCGTTACTGTTCAGGGCAGACTTAAACAGCAGCGCTGGACTGATACAGCCGGAACAAAAAGAACGGCAATTGTTGTGAAGGTGACAGAAATTTCACTTTCACCTTTCGGCACTAACAACTTCCGGCCAGCGCAGGAACAGCAATCGCCTAGCGATTACGTTGAAAATGAGCCTGAATCATACAGCAATGATATGTTTGACGGTTCAGAAGAAATTCCGTTTTAGGGGGAAAACGAAATGGGAAGAAAAATCGACAAGAAGATCAGAAAAGCTGTAAGAACAAACATGACTGAAACATGGGACTGGTTCGCAGAAATGCTTCCGGAACTTCCGCTCAAAAGACGCTTGTTCCTGGCATGGTGCATTGTATTCAAAAAGGATATTCGTAAATAAATCTTTTTGTGGGAGGAAAGACTATGAACGACTTATGTACAACCGTAGAAGATAACAGAATTGTGACAACAAAAGAGCTTGCCGGCATCTTAGGTGTTGAGCCTAGAACCGTACAGCTGGCAGTTCAGAAGCTGGGACTTGCGAATGTACTTTCGCAAGTGAAGATTCGGGGCCAGAACTCTTTTGTATTTACAGAAGAACAGGCAACGCTTGTAAAGCAACACATTCAGGAGCATCACAACCTTTCGAGCCGTCAGATAGATTCTGTTTCAACAGTGGCAGAAGAAAACCAGATGATTGCTCAGGCTTTCTCAATTCTGCAGAGACGTATTGAGGATGCAAACAAAGAGATTGAAAAGCTTAAGCCGGCGGCAGAGTTCGCTTATCAGATATGCAGCTCAAAGGATGCAATCGACATCGGAAATTGTGCAAAGGTTTTGAATCGTAACATCGGCCGCAATAATCTTTTTGAGTTCTTACGCAACAGAAAGATTTTACAGCAGGATAACATTCCATATCAGAAATACATAGACAGCGGTTACTTTCGGGTAATTGAAACGAAATACACCATTCCATCAGGTGAAACAAAGATAAGTTTGAAAACGCTTGTACTGCAGAAGGGTGTTGCTTATATCAATAAGCTTTTAAGGGAATCAGAGAATGAAAACAAAGGTGTGTGCTAAAGCTGGATGCGGACGCGCTGCAGTTCCAGGAAAGGACTACTGCCAGAATCATTTACATCTGCAGGCAGAGCGGGACAAGCGGAAAATCTTTACAAAGCGCGGTAAGTCTAAGCAATGGCACGGGCTGTATGAGTCAGCTGAGTGGCGCAGAGTGCGAGCCGCCTTTCTGAAAAAATATCCTACGTGCTTTATTTGTGGCAGACCAGCAACCATTGCGGATCATATCATACCACATCGAGGGGATTTGACATTATTTTATAGTGCCGACAACCTTCAACCGATGTGTCAGAGCTGCCACAGCCGCAAGACGATGAAAGAAAACAACAACTTTCACGGCAAGGGGGATAGGGGGTGAAAAACTTAGAACGATTCGACTTTAACCAACACGCCCCCTTTTTTG
>Ga0265300_10000649_pt1 | contig 36489 bp, 37 predicted proteins | sample AusTroGonzalo_MG_FD_193482 | JGI IMG/M metagenome (GOLD analysis project Ga0265300, IMG submission 193482) | Bovine rumen microbial communities from tropical cattle in Woodstock, Queensland, Australia - Gonzalo_03 | ecosystem: Host-associated > Mammals > Digestive system > Stomach > Rumen ...
GACGAGACGTAAATCTTGTCGGCCAGTGCTTTCTGGGTGAGACCCTTGCGGTTCAGGAACTTCTTGAGACCAGTCTGGAAAGGGAGTTCTGTGATGGATGTGTTTTCCTTATTGTTCATTGTTTACCTCTTGTGTTTGTGTTGATGCCATAAATATATCAAAAGTGTTTACACTTGTCAAGTACCTTTTATAAAAAAGGTGAAAAAAAATTCCCCTATATATTCTTTAAAAGTACGTATATATATATCAAAACCTCGAAATTCGCTCAAAAACGGCATTTTGATATATATATACGTTAAATTAAAGAATATAAGGAGAGAATTTTTGGACACAGAAAAGGGATGAGGTAGTTAAAGACTACCCCATTGACTGGCTATGGAAAGAGAAAAATATTTTCACTTGGCCTTGCAGAACTCAGAAAAAAAATATATATTAATGATGTATAAACAATATGTAAAGGTTCTAGCAGCACCTGGGCATAAAGAGTTTTCTACTACCGTAGACCCGTGTCGTCCGTGCCCAAAGCTGCTAACTTTAAACAAGGACGACACGGGTTTTATTTTTAAGGTACGTAGAAATGACTAATGAACACTTCAAACAATGGTTCGGGGAGAACTATGAAGTCCAGAAAAATGGTGGACTTCGTGATAAAGGAAGACGAAAGACAGATGTAGATACTATCTGGACAGAGTGGATGAAACTTAAAAGGTTCCGTGAAGGTACTGGAACATGGGCTCCCCTTGAATTAGAAGACATCGAAAAGTTTGTAAAGGATGAACAGAAAAGGAAGTGGCCATCCAACGAAGATGAAGAAGACCAGCCGTCACCAAAGGAATTCATTACCAAATGGTTAAAGGACCATTCAAGGGACTGGTACATCAGCCCCGCATGGAAGGAAATCAAGTACACAGCATTGGGCGTTGCCACCTACAAAGACCTAGATAACCTCAGGGTCGCCATCATGAGCGACATCTATAACGGGGCGGGCCATTATACAGCTGATGCCATCAAGAGCACCTTGCAGACCATGGCCATGCATGGGTATCAGGATGGCCTTGCCATTGTATCTAACAATGTAAGATACGATGCCCGCTGTGAAGCTATCGGCGAACGCTGGCTAAAAGCAATCTATGAATACTTTAAGCCTACTGAAAGCTATGAAATCTTTTCCACTCTTATGAAGCACTGGGCATGGCAGGTGAAGCGCAAGATGAATGACAGGCCTGTAAAGTACCACATCTGGCTGAACTTCTTTGGCGCTGCTGGAATAGGCAAGACAACTGCCCTCAACAAGATTTCATCTCCATTCACGGACTTTACGTCTACGACAAGCATTTCCAAGCTTTTCGATGATACCAAGGAAATCAAGCGCCTCACGGAAAACTTCATCCTAATCTTCGATGAAATGGCCGTGAACGTGGAATCAGAGACTAGCGGTGGGCGCCTTACTGCTGACCAGAAGGCAATCCTCAAATCCATCATCACGGGTGACAAGATGGATGCCCGTGTTTACGGAACTCAGGAACAAGCAAAGCGAAGGATTACATTCAGCTGCATCAGCTCTGCAAACGAACATCTCTACGATGTGATTTATGATGAAACAACCATGCGTCGCTTCTTCGACTTCAACTGCACTGGAACACGCCCGAAGTCTTTTGATGAAATCAACAAGTACTTGGACAATTCCATATACTTCTGGAAGTCCATTGACGAAGACTCGGATGATGGCTACTTTGACCCTGATACAGAAGTTGGTAAACAGGTACAGCAGATTCAGAAAAGTTACTACCCGACGAAGACTACGACGAAGATGTGGGCCGATGCAGTCAATCTGCGTATCGGCAAGACAAAGCTCGAAAGTGCTTTCCGTTTCTACTCGAACTGGTGCAAGGAAACTGGAAACAAGGGCAAGGCACTGCAATACTTCGCCCGTGATGTCCAGCATATCCTTCCTGACTGCACTGGTCCGAACGGGAAGATTTATGTAGATTTTGACACCGACGATGCTCCCGTTTCTGAACGGATGATGAAAGACTCAACTATTGAAAGCAGCGATACGTCTGTGCTATTCTAGGAGGCAACATGGATATCCTCATCAGAAAACACTTCTATGATAAAAGCCTCTGGCACTGGCGCCCTACGGCAGAGAAGTGGCTTGAACTCATCAAGAAGCCATTTGTATGCCCTAACAAGGAAGAGGCTCCCCTTGGCATCTACGGAACGCTTGTGGCCAATCCTGTGCTCAATCCAGTGACTATGCAGGCCCAGTATATCGGGGCAAACCTTGCAAGCCTTTACTTCTTGCAGATAGACTATGATTCCTCGTGCTCTGTCGATGAATGGATAGCAGACCACAAGGGCCTGTCCTATGCGTTGTACACGAGCCATAGCCATACCTACAAGGGAGACCATGACCGCTTCCGTGTAATCCTTCCGCTCGACAAGCCGTTGGACTGTGACTTGCAGGACTACTACTTCAAAAAGGCGATGGTCAACGAATGGGGATGCGACCCTTCCTGTTTCGACCGTGGCCACTGTCAGCTCATTCCCATCATAAGGGAACCCAAGTCGCCGTATCGTTGGGCCTACAACAAGGGGACAAAATATTCAATTGACTGGAACAAGGTTGAAGCCGAGCGTGAACGGGGCCACAATGAAATCGACTTCCAGCATGCCGCCGCCGAGTTCAACAAGAAATACGGCAATCCTGTCACAGAAAAGGAAGAGGAAGAAAGGATGCTCCGATGGGCCGAAAAGGCTCTCGGTGAAATGCACGAGGGTGAACGCAACAGGACATCGTTCGAAATCCTTACCTACCTGAAAAGGCATGGACTTGACTTCATGTGCGTGGAAAGGTTGGCTCAATCTGTAGAGGCAGATTTCATAGACGAATTCATGCGAATGGCTGCAAGACTAATGTAAAGAAAAAATAACATGCTTTTTTATAAAAAACTCTTGACAGTCGAAGATAAAAATGCTAAACTATAGGTACAGACTTGAAAGGGGCACGGCCCGTCACAGAAATCCACCGTGCTGGTGCTAACAATCTCAATAGGAGTAATAATATGAGTAACGAAATCAATCTCGGACTAGACCTCAATGAAGAAGAACTCGCAGCATTCGAAAGCGGGGAAACCACATCCAAGTTCCTGCTCGAAGAAGGAGTCTATGATGCAGTCGTCCGTGGCTATGTCATCAAGCCCCATGTGTTCGAAGGCGATGACCATGGCCCGAAAATCCAGCTCATTTGGCAGCTCGCAGACAGCGAAGGCCTCGTGCATAGTCTTCTCGGCAAGCGCTGGAAGATTTGTGCTGATGAACGCTCGGTGTTCCGCAAGGAAATTTCCAAGTGGTTCAACAAGACGGATTGGCCGACCATCGTTGATATCCTGAAAAAGGGCGGACTTCTCGTCACTGACGAAAACGGTGCCCATTTCGATGTCAGCAAGTTCATCGGCAAGAAGGGTCGCCTTATGGTCAATCAGGTCACTTCCAAGAAAGGAAAGACCTTCAATGACATCGTAAGCATCTCTCCTGCTTCAAAGACTGCAAAGGAAGTCGGTATCGACGATATTCCTGAATGGATGCTTTCAGAAGCCCTTGACTATAAGTTGGCTGATGGCATCGGCATCCGTGCAAAGGAAGAGTCTTCCGAACCTGCCGAAGAACAGCAGAAGGCAAAGACTGCTCCCCCGGCATTGCCGAAGGGCTCCACTGCCAAGAAGCAATTGATGGAACAGGCTGCAGCAACGAGTGCTACTAGCTTCGAAGACTCGGACCTCCCGTTCTAGTTATTAAAAGTGTGATGTAGCTCAACTGGTAGAGCACGGAATGTTACCCGTCCGCCTTTTCTCCTGAAATGGTTGCGACAGGGCGGGTTACTTAGGATTTGTAATCCCGATGTTGTAGGTTCGAACCCTGCCATCACACCTAACAGCCAACTTGCCTGACTGGCTTAAAATAGACAGGCTACTTATTGTTCATGTTAACCTACCTGTTGTGGGTTCAGCCTTCGGGCTGGGCCCTAGCGGGCAGATGGGGTTTTCTTCAACAAATGTGTGCTATCAGTTTCACCCATCTGTCCACTAGGGTCAACAACTTGCATGGAAGGAAAAAAAGGATAAACTAGGCCCATGCGGGTTGTTACTCTAAAAAGTCAAGCTAACTCATCAAGGGCCCACGGGGGAACCCGTGGGCTTTCTTTCCAGATAGGAGTAGTTATGAAATCATCAGAAATTACAGTAGATAAGGCTTTTTGGTGGGCCCCTAATTTGCTGGTTGCGGAGAATCCCAAGCATCATGAAGGCTATAAGTCTTGGTGTACTAGAGTTCCTCTTGAAGGGCAGGAGCTTACCACGACTTACTATTGCGAGGCTCCCGCAGAAGCAATGACGGAATACCTGAACAAAAAGCAATGCGATATAGATGGTCCGTTTAAGGTAGTCATGACGGTAAAGACTAAGAATGGAGAAAATCACGTCTACAACATCCAAATCGGAGAAATGAATTTTGCGACCAAGGACTTGGATGAACTTCATACTCACCTTGTCCAGCCGACTGTATTAAAGCTAATACGGCAGGCGGGAAATGAGCTGGAATTTAAGAAAGTCATTTCGGTTACTGCATATGTGGAGGACGACGATGAAAACGGAATCCAATGAATCGATTGCAGCAGCTCTTTGGGGTATCGTAATTATGCTAGCCCTTATTCTTTGCGTAGGGTTATATTATCTCGACAAGTCGTCAATAACATCTCAGAAATGTGTGTGCTGTGAGTTAGATGCCGCAGCAGGCAAAATTCCACAAGGAGAAAGCCATGATTAAGCAACCGACCAAGAAAAAGACAGTAAAGAAAACCGACCCTTTGGACTTGCAGACTCCGCCTGACCAGATTGACAAGGCGCCCGAGTCGGCAATGCAGGTTACTGATGACCCACCAAGGGTTGTCGAGGAAATCCCCCGAAAGAATCCGAACGGAAACCCTTTCGATACGATGTACGCAAGACAGCGCAAGGCTCGGTAAGCAAGGCCGCCCACGATGGGCGGCTCTACTTATTTATAGTATGAAAAGATTGGGAAAAAAGAAGGCGGCACAACTCGCCACCGAACATCCAGGCTCGACTCTAACGAGTTGGCTTGAAATGAATTATAAGCACGTCACGCTTTCCACTACTATCACGGAAGGCGCTAATCGTCTAGTTTGTCCCCAGTCGAACGTAGAGTTGACCATTGCACTTCTGTCATGCGACAATGTTTCTGATTGGGCCAAGGTGGCTTTCCACTGGGCTCCCGCAGGAACTATCATCGACAAGGTTCCTGCTGTCTACTATGAGGAGAAAGTGCTCCTGTTGCGACAGCTTCTGACAAAGGAACTGTTGCTTAACCCTGACAACAAGAGGGCCCTCAGATACCTGCAGATTCTTGAACGCAGGGATAGCGAAAGGTGGGCCCAGAAGAACAAGGGATTGAGTGTGAAGGCCTCTACTTCGGCAGAACCGACGGAGGCAAAGAATGGCAGCAAGGAAATCAAGCTCGAATTCGAAATCGTCGGCGGCAATTAAGTTGCAGCTGTCCGAGTGGCAGCGCAAGTTTATCCTTGACGGTTTCAATGACGACCTCAGGATTGCATGTACTGGCATTTCAGCAGGCAAGTCCAGGGCATTGGCTATCTGGCTGATAATGCAGATGGCCAAGAAACCCTCTTGCCGTTGCATAGGCATCGCACAGACCCACAAGGCTTTGAAGCGTGTTCTTATCCGTGAAATGCAGGCCGTGTGCGGAATGTTCAAGCTGGGCTACGAGTACAACAAGTCCGACCAGGAGTTCATGCTTTCGAACGGCTCGGTGATGTTCGGGTATTCAAGTGAAAACCCGAGCGGCATGCTCGGCCTTTCCGAAATAGATATCCTTGCGATGGACGAGAGCGCCTACATCGTGGAAGAGGCATACCAGTATGCTTCTGACCGTATGCGTGGTGGCCGATACGAGCCGATGACTAGGCTAATCAGTTCCCCGCAGTCCATGTCCGCAGAGAACTGGTTCAGCTCCCTGTGCAAGAACCACCCCGATTCAGTAATCCATGCGACTGCACTGGACAACCCGTTCACTTCCGAGAAGTTCAAGCAGGGCCTGAAAGACCGTTATATCGAGGGGTCGAACATATACCGTCAGCAGGTGCTTGGCGAAATCTTCGACTTCGACATCGCATCCCAGATTGTAATGCGTTCCGACTTCATTGCGGCCAAGCTGGTGAATCCGCACCGCAAGGGGTATTGGCTTGGGGCCGACTTCGCTGGCCTTGGCGCTGACGAGAACACGGCTGTAATCATCGACGAGACGGGCATGATTGACTGGAAGAAGGCGCCTGACCTGAACACGAACCAGAAGGTGGAGCAGATTGCCGAACTGTGGCGGAGCTTCAAGCCCATAGGCGCCTATGGCGACGGCACTGGCGGCTATGGTCAGGGGGCCATGGACCTTGCCGAGACGAAGGACATGAAGATGACTTCCATCAACTTTGCCCAGAAGGCCTATAACGAGAACGACTACCCCAATGCAAGGACGGAAATGTACTTGGAGCTGGCAAAGGAAATCAGGAATGGCTTCTGGGTCTGCGACGAGGTGAAGAATGAAATCCTTGCCATGCAGGTGGAAATCAACAAGAGGGGCCAGCGTTCGCTGTTGCCGAAGGAACTCGCAAAGAAGATTCTGGGGCACTCCCCTGACTTGGCTGATGCCGTCGCACTGGCCGTCTATGCGAAGAACCATGGCGGTGCAAAGCCAGACGGTGGGTATTCCGCAGAGAAGGCAAGGAGCGTCTTGGACAGGTACTATGCGGGCCTGTAACTACTTATTATAAATGTAAACGTTTAACAATCAAACATGAGGGCTTATCCATGGAAGTCCGCTCCATTATTACAGAGGCTCTTAGCCGAGCAAATGTCGTGCCGAGGCGGCAACCTGCTCCAGGTGACTTGGTACAGAGCTCTTTCAATTTGCTTAAAGGGATTGTCAGCAAGTACAACAATGACAATTTCCTTTCGTTCACCCAGCAGAAGCTTGACCTTCCGGCAAGGAAGGTTATACATATTTATGGACAGCACGATACCATGCTCGGTGAATACAATTACGTCTTCAATGATATGGCGGAAATGACCAGATATGTCCCGTCCGTGGAAGAGAAGCAGAACGATGCTTGGGCGGTTATTAAAACCAATCCACAGCAGGTCTACGGAGTCGTGGAGACTATGGGGGCATATCACTGGGAACCAATCGAAGTGGACGGGTTTGACCCGAGGTATCAGCAGATTCTTAATTACGTAAACGCATACCATGTTCACCTTGACGGAGTTTCCAAGCTGAATACCTTGGCAATCAACAGGGGTCAGCCTTGCGGAATGCTGGAAATGCACTTCGAGCCTTATGCAGACTTTGATTCATATTGCAACACTGACTTGATTTGGACTTTCAACGACTTGTCGCAGGGAGAATGGATTATCGAGGTCAAGCCCTATCTTGTTGCGCAGAACGTAAAGCTCCGCCTTGACTACAACAGGGCCATCGAGTTTGACTTGGATACAGATTTGAGAATACCCGACGCTTATACGGAGCTGCTCACCGTGGCCCTTACGTATAAGTTGGCGGTGGCCTATCCTAGGATGGACGATGCACAGGTTGCACGCTTGGCCACCGAGCTGGAAGGAATGCTGAACAACGTAAAGACGCCAAAGGCCGATGCCAAGCAGGTATTGCGTGGTGACGGCTACGATGACCGTAGTTCTTACTGGGGCGTAGTTGGCGGCAGAATGTGGGGGTTCTAAATGGGAAACAGGGTTCTTCTAGTTCAGAACGTGGCTGGGGGATTGTCCCGCTCCAATATCGTCAAGGTAGGCCTTGGCGATAGTGTAAACATGTACCCTGAAACGCAGGACCTGAACGAGCACAGCACCCAGTTGTTGATGCGCTCCGTAGATGGAGAAGTTTCCTTTGCAGAGGAACTTGACGGGGTATGCCGTGGTCTATACAGGGTGTCCAGAGGCCGTGACGAGACTGGCAACGAGCCTGCCTTGTACGGTGTCTTTGGCCATAAGCTTTACCTGTTCGACAAGGACGGAACGAAGCATGTCATTGCGACTATCGAGAGCACGAGCACAGAATGCCGCATGGTGGAAACTGGTGGCTACAATTCAGCCCACCCGCACCTTGTTATCGTTGACGGATTCAGCATGTATGCGGTCGATACGACAATTCCTATTGCATCGCAGCGTACTGACTTCCGTACAATCGAGTTGCCGTTGAAGCCGCTTGACGATTCTCAGCACATCAAGCCGACGCACGTGGCCTACCTGTATGGTTACCTTGTATGTAATGACGATGGAACCGATGCGTTCTATACGAGCATACAGTATCCGTTTGAAACGCTTACTGATGCAAATGAGATTGATTACGACATCTGGCGTTTGTCTACAACGAACAACATTGGATTCATAACTTTCAGTGAGTGGTGCCAAGATATCACGTCTGCACTCTGCAGCAATGGCAGTAAGCTGATGACCTTTGGCCCGAGGAGCTGGCAGGTGTTCTCCTTCAACGACGACAAGAACAACCCGTTCAGCTCACCTGACAACGCTGCGGGAAACATAGGCATAAAGGCCGTCAATTCGTTGTGCATGCTTGGCCACACGACAATCTGGCTGGGCTCTTCCGACATTGGTGAGAACGCCGTGTTCATGATTAACGATACGCAGTTGACACGTGTATCCACGGGAGACGTGGAGCGTGAACTGGCCCAGATGACACACCCAGACAACGCCTATTCGAGCATCTGGCAGGAACATCGTCATGTGTTCTACTCGCTTACCTTCGAGGACAGCAAGATGACATACGTGTATGACGTGACCGAGAACAAGTGGCACAGGCGTGCAAGCTACGACGCATCGAACAACCTAACGTTCTGGCGTTATTCTCATGCTACGTTTGCATACAACAGAACAATGGTGGCTGCTGGCAATACTTTGTGCTACATGGACGAACACGTTTTCCACGAGCATGACGGACGCAAGATTCTGAAACTACGCAGGGGCGGTGTGCTGACATCGAACGACCAGCCGTTCTTCATCGACAGCATTGAACTTATCTGCAACAACGGACAGCACAGCACACGCTTTGCCAACCTCATTGACGGCGCATTGACGCAGCCTGTGGACGGCGAGCTGAACCCTAGGGTGTCCGTGCGCTACACTTGGGACGGTGGCAACTTCTCGGACTACGAGGACTACTTCCTAGGCAAGGTTGGCGACTATAAGTGGCAGACAACGATGTGGCATCTTGGCTATGGCAAGTTCTTCACGATTGAAATAAGCACGACCGAGGAAGTTCCGTTCGCCATAGAGAACATGAAGGTGGCATGGTCACCAGCGGCTTGGTTCTAGGAGGGATTATGACAAACGAAATGAAACTCATAAGATACTCGCAGGAGAACCCGAACATCGAGGCGCTGAAAGGCAAGTACGGCTACCTTGGCGAAGGCTGGGGCAGCGTAACCGTATTCAAGAACCTGCTGCTTGTGGTGGCCAACAGGGGAGCCAAGGTATCGAACTACCAGCTCCCAGAAGTGTACGACGGCTTCCTACTGACAAACGAAGGGAACGTCATCAACGTAACGAATTCAATATTAAACCTTGACCTCGGGGCCAGCGAGTGTGCACAGGGAACCCTTAAACTGGTCAAGGACAACTAGGAGGCAACTATGATTCCTGCTCTTATCGCTGGTGGTATTGCTGCGGCTAGCCTCATCAGCAACATGTACAACTCTTCCGCTGACCGTGAGGCCCGTAAGGACGCTCTCAATAGGTTGGCGGGCGACCAAACTGCATCTAATGCCGAGTACACGAAGATTCTCCAAGACATCGACAAGTACTACGAGAACCGTGGTTCGTTGGGCAAGGCAGAGGATGCCCTGTCTTACAAGGATGCAATCGCTGGATATAACCCAGAAGACTTTGTCTACAACCCGACTGAGTTCAGCTACAACAAGACGGCCAATGACTTCATCAACCCGATGCGTGACAAGATTATCGCAAACGAGGTTGCAGGTGTACAGCACAGTGCTGCTGGGGCTGGCTTGGGCCGTGGCTCTGGTGCTGCCGAAGCCATCGCACAGGCCGTTGCTGACAAGGACTTGGAACTCTACAAGACTGCACAGGAAGACTATCGTGACGACCGTGACTTCGCCTACAAGAAGTACAGCGACTATTCGGCAGCCATGCAGAACAAGCTGAACCAGTTGCGTGAGGCCACCAACACGAAGCTTACGTTGCAAGGTAACCTTGCCAACGACTACTATGCAGCTATGGATTCTGCACAGTCCGACAGGCTGAAAGCACAGCAAGATAAGATTGCAACGAACGCCACCTATGCACAGGCCATGGCAGGCTTGTACTAATACTTATTTATCCCGTGAGGTAAATCATGGCTGGAATTTATCAAAGAGACAATTTGGCACAGCAGCTGGCGCCTGCAATCGAAGCTGCATTGGCTAGGCGTCAGGCATACATTGACCGTGAAGCTCAACGCAGGAACCAGAATGCACAGGCCATCGGCAACTTCGCCAAGGCGCTTGGCCGCACATACGAAACGTGGGGAGACGACGAGGCCAAGCTAGCAGCTTTGCAGAAGGAAAGGGAAGAGGTTATCCAAGCACAGCAGGAGAATGACCAAGAACTGCGAGACGAAAGGGCAAGCTTGATGATGCCGAGCACCATCAATGGGCCTAGCGTTTCTAACACCTATGCACAGGCTATGCAGGGCTACACTCCTGCATCGTCTTACGTTGTTCCTAACTACACCGAAGTATTGAGGAAGAGGGGGTTGTACTAATGAGAAGCATAGCAGAAATCGACGCAGATATCGCCGCAGTACAGCAGCGTATCGCAGCACGCAATGAGGGAACACCGCAAAGGAACAGCCCAGAGTACAGGGCTGCCCGTTTCGACTACATCGTTGACGGTGACCGCAGTGGCCTCGACAACTACCAGAACGCAGTGAATGCGGCAATCCAGAACAGGTTAAGCAGGGAAAGTGCCGAGAAGATGGCAAAGGCTGGAAAGGAGCAGGCTGACGAGGAGAATCGCTATCAGTGGCAGAAGGACTATGCCATTGCCAAATCTGCTCAGCGTGAAATAATGGCAAACAAATCTTCGTCTGAAAAAGACAAGCGTGATGCTGCGACAAACGTAAAGTATTACGAGGATTTCGGAACCAAGAAGGGATGGATGCCAAAGGTTGACCCGTCCGTCATTGCTGCCGAACAGGCAAAGGATGAGGAAGCAAGGAAAGCCCAGACTTCCAGAGAATCCAACAAGGCAAAGCTTTCTTACTACTTGACGAAGGACAGGGTTCCCGATGCCGACCTTGACACTTACAGGGCCCTCAACGAAGAGCAGTTCTTTGACAAGGCAAACGACATGCCATACACTGGATACGAGGAAACCTACTGGGATAACCAGAGCAAGATTGATGCCCTCAAAAAGGCGAACTTCAATGACCGTGCAAAGAAGTACATGGACGATGTTCTGGCAAAGCTTGCCAACAAGAACATCAATACGGAAGGCAAGGTTGTTGACCTGCTGGCCGAGAACGAGGCGCCAGAAGATTACAGCAAGGCAGAGGGTTGGGATAAGTTCCAGTCCGAAATTGAAAACAAGAAGAAAGGGTTCAGGGATGCTGCTGGCGAAAGGAGGAACAGGATAGCAGCAGCCAATGGCATATCTGCAACGGCTGTCAAGACTACCACGACAGGAAAGGTCAGTGGCAGTGCCAACGGAAGCAATTACGAGTTCGATGTTGTTGAAAACCCAGACAAGGGAGTATACGAACTCAAGATTGGCAGTAGGGTATATCGTACTATTCCCTTGTACTAACGATGAGAGGTTATAATGGGTACTGCAAGAGAAAACAAGCTTCGCATGAAGGCCTACAAGATTGCGGGCCATGCGTACAGTATGTTCGCAAGTGGCCAAGGAACAGGAAGCCTTGGCCTCTCTCAGGGTGATTTCAGGAAGCTCGGCAAGGACAAGGAATCCATCGTGGAGGGCCTTACCAACAAGTATTACGAAAGGCTTCTGAAAGCATATCCAGAAGACAAGTGGAACGACCAGGAATCCATGGCCCTCGACAAGATGAAGATAGAGGACGTGGCGAACACCTTGATTGATGAGAAGAACCCAGCCAACCTGAAAAAGAAGATGGAGTTCTCGGCATACAAGGACTTGATTGCTCCGACCGAAGAGGGCGCCAAGGACTGGTATCACATGGACCAGGAACAGATTGGCAAGGCCATGAAGGGCCTTGGTTTCAATCCGAAGAACAGGAACGACGTAAAGCAGTTCTTTGACAAACTGTCAGAACATGACATAAACTACAACCGTGGAAAGATTGTAGAGGAAGAGTATGAGAATGCAGCTCCTTTCGAGAAGCTTGCCATGTTGGCATACCCGTCCCTTACAGATGAAGCGGTAAAGCAGTCTTTGACAGGCGAGTTCGATGATGGCAAGATGTACAGGGCAGGTGTGACCGATGCTGCCATTGGCACGGCCATGGGATTGGTTCCAGGCGGACTTGGAGTAAGCAAGGGTGTCACCGCTGGTGGAAAGGCTGGCTGGTGGGCCTTGAAAAATCCAGGCACTACGAAGATGTTGAACCCCATCTACACTGGCCTTGCCGATGCTGGTCTTGAAACTGTAAGGCAAGGCGTTGACGTTGCGGAAGGCAGGGAGTTCAATGGCGGTGACATTGCCACTGCTGGAATCACTGCGGCAACGGTTCCTGCTGCTGTCGCTGGACTTCGCATGTATGCAAAGAAAGGCAAGACTACACTTGCTTCACCTTTTGTCAAGGGTCTGATGCAAGGAGCAAAGGGAGCAGAAAACCCGCTCAATGTTGAACGCAATGAACTGAAAGACTTGCTTATGAATGTCAGGGCTGCTTCGGATAAAGGAACGAAGACCGACGTTAGCAGTGGCGGGTTGAGAAAAGTACGTGGCGGTATGAAGGCCATAGATGACGCATTGCTCCGTGATGAGGCCAAGCAGAAGCTCATGGCCCTTGGCTTCCGTAGTGCTGATGACGAGGCAAAGCTTGCCAATGCCGTAGGTGAGGCTCAGGTTAAGTTAATCAATGCAAAGCAGTCTCTTGAACAGGTTATAGACAGCAAGGGAAAAATTCCAGAATACCTTCGTAATGACCTGATTAAGCAACATGGAAGAAGGGCCGACAAGGCACGGGATGAGTTAGAAGCTGCTGTTGCCGCAGAAGAGAACTACAAGAAGGCCAATGCAACGTTCTTTGGCAATGACAGGTCTGCATATCCGTATGTCGAAGACATCCTAGGAGGCAATCCAGAAAAAGGAAGGTATGCCTCTGCCGAAAAGATATTTGGTATTCGCAGGACAAGGAAGCCTAATGCGGAAAAGCAAATCGAAGGTGTGCTTACAAAGTATTATGACAAGCCAGTAAAGCCGAACATCCTTACTCCTACTGGACAGATGGATGTATCCACAGCCGAGCAATATGCAGGCGCAAGGAAGCTCTTGAAGGAAACATTCCCAGAGAAGGCAGCGGCAGAAGGAATTGCAAGTGACAAGTCAAGAACAAAGTCGCTAGGCTATGGCATAGGTGCAATTCTTGGCAACTATGGAACTAGGATTGAGCCCAACATAAAGTTCAGGAACCGCAAGGAAAAACTTGAATCGTTCAAGAGCACCGAATGGTACAAGAGCCTGCCAAAGGATAAAAAGAACGCAATCGAGAAGGCGCTTAAAGGAGAAGAATAATGTCATTCCGTAACTTTGACAACAGAGACAGATACTACGACCGTGAAGGCAATGTCCTTTGCGGCTGTCTGCAATTCATGATAAAGGACGGCACTACTGTCGCCAACATCTATGACGGCGACATGGTTGCCCTTGCCAACCCTCAGGTGACTGACATTCTCGGACGCACGAAGAATCAGGTGTTCGTGGATTCCGAAGTCATTGCTTACATATACAAGTATGTGGGCACTGGTACGCTTGCGGAGGAAGAGGCCGCTGGTATCGACACAAGTGACGAAAGCAAGTGGTCTTTGCAGTACACGGTCGAAAGCATGTCCATCGACACAAGGAGCATCGAAGGCACGGCTGCGACAGGCGTTTCCACAATGGATTCGCTCCGTTCGCTCGTGGTCGAAGAGGTGCCAGAGGTGGATGGATACAAAGTAATAACCTTGAACGGCTACTACGAATGCGGCGACTGCGAGCCCGTCACCTACGTATGGGATGGCGAGTCCACTCTTGCTGACGACAACGGTTCAGTGATTCAGCCAGACGGTGTACTGACTGGAAGATGGATTCTAGTGCAGCCAACAGAGCACTGCGATTCAAGGCACTTCGGTGTGTTCCCGCAGGACTCCGTTGACTCCGAGGTGAACCAGTCCACAAGGATTGGCCAGCTCATCAGCTACTGCAATACCCATTCCATCAAGCCATACTTCAACGGTTCCCAGTCCTATCCGTACTTCATTTATACGAGCGTTGCATACAACAGCCGCAACACAATCGACGTTTCCAACGATACGAAGTTTGTGGACAAGGGAAGCGGCAACAGGTTCTCTGGCGAGTGGGGAGGCAATCCTTACTTTGTCAATGCCAACACTCAGGTGAACTCCAAGTCCGTGCGTCACAGCTGGCACTTTGGCAGCTATGGCAGCAACACGGTCAACTACATCATCGACTCCGACTGGGCGCCCGTGAACCTCGATGGCATCACTGTCGAGATTGAAACATCGCCTGCCACAGAATCGCAGCTGACCGACTGTGACGTTGTGTGCAACGAGAAGATTACACGCAGGATTGTCTTGCAGAACCTGACCATCAAGACTGACTGGTTCGCCGATGACTACGACTGGTCCAACTTGCAGCTATACGGTTGCCAGATTCTGTTGCAGAACTGCAAGGACGCCAACACGTATATCATCTTGAAGAACAAGCAGAACGAGGCCAACTATGGCGACCTTGGCGAACAGACTGTCTCCAACCAGACATTGCTGGCCAACTGCATCGCCGAGAACGGTGCGTTCACTAACGTGACAATTTCTGGCAATGCCGAGCTGCACAACATCAGCGGCACGGTATTGCTGACTGGCAGTGCATACAGCCTCAACATCATCGACTGCTGGCTTAGCTTCACCAATACGGACAGCGTAGTGCTGGACATGGTACAGTGGAGGCGTGGTTCAGTCACGATGGACAGCAGATACCACATACAGATTCTAAGCTCTCTGCTTTTGGACAACGTAGACGTGCAGGCTAACTTCTATACTCCAGGTGTCTACCCGAAGTATCGCCATTGCCGCATCAACACCCGTCAGGACAACTTCACTGACTTCGAGTACATCGGATGCGAAGTGAATGCGGACATCTACCAGTTCCCAGAGTACATCACGCTGTCAATTGGCGGAACGGACTACCCAGGCTATGTTTACCGTGGCCTGTTCGCAAAGAATACCGTGACGGGCACGGCAAAGCTCTACCTGTCTCCGCAGACTGGTGTCAACTATGAAAGCTCCCCTGTGAGCCCGATGGGTCACTGGGAAGGCAACTTCTCCGACCACAACTTCGTGGACGACAGCAGGTGGCAGGGCATTACATACGACGGTGCAGTAAGCCGTAAGTTCGAGTACAAGAACAACTACGGTGGCTGCCCTGTGGAGAACGAGGACATCATCCTGACGATGCCCTACTCACAGCTGCGTCCTTACGGAAACGAACCGTATACGGACTATGGCAGGTACTGTGCCAACGTGGACGGCACCACAGACACCACTGGCGTATGGGTCGTGCATGACGGAAGAACAACGCCGTCCCGTGACGTTTCTTGGGACGACTACTGGATTGTGAACTTCCATGAAGTGGCCCTGCCCATTGGCAACCTGTTCCGTCTTCCTTACTTGAAGAGGGTGCAGAGCGTCATCATCGAGGCAGACATTACGTGCTTCATTAGACCAGACGGATTTTCCGATTGGCCGTTCTATACGAACACGTTCCACATCGAGAGCGTCCTGTTGAACGCAAGCGTGACGAGCGATACGACAGTGGCCTACGCCAACTCGTTCAGGCCAATCAAGTTCCACTATTCGGGCATCAGGTATTGCGACAACGACGACATCGACGATTGGCACTCTTCGCTAGACCAAGTGCTGTATGCGGCATATGACGAGCCGAGCAAGTTCGGCTTCGCCGCCCAGTGCCGTTACAGATACCACCTTTCGTAGCTACTTATTATTACTGAGGATTAAACATGGAAAAAGATTCACTAGACATCATCAATCAATGCAGCGACTTCCTCAGCCGTAGTAGCAAGAGGTTCGCATCAACACTCAACCGTGCAACCAAGGACTTGCGCAGGTATTCTGGCGAGTTCTGGGATGACGATTTCAGGAAGCTCTATCGACCGGGAAAGAAGCGTGCATGCCTTTCCCTTAACAACTGGAACGTCATCTGCAACGCCATCGCATCGCCCATGTCAGCCTCTCCGTGGCATACGGAGTTGAAGAACAAGGAAGACGGATACGAGGAATTGCAGGACGCAATCGACCAGCTTGAAGCCGAGAACGATGTCAAGACGGCATTGCTCGACGGATTCCGCAAGGCCGTGCTTACTGGCTATGGCTTCCTTGTGGTTTCCACCGACATCGACCAGATGACGGGCGAGCCGAGGATTATCCTTGAAAGCGTGAAGCACTTGCAGTCCGTGGCCCTTGACCCGAGCATCGTCACCGTGAACGGTGAGGATGCCGAGGAAGGCGCCGTGGTCAACTACATTTCCTTGAAGAAGGCAAGACGGGTATATGGAGACGACGTGGCCCCCTTCGACTATCCTAGGAGCGCTGCGGCACTCAACTTCGGCACTTCCGAACAATGGAGCTGCCCGAGCGACCAGATTCCAGTCGTGTCATATTATGTCAAGGAAAACGACGGTGTCCACTTCTACAAGATTTGTGGCGACAAGGTTGTTCAGGAAGCCGTATTGCCGATAAAGTACATACCTATCGTTCGCTTGGCCGGAAACGAAATCTATGACAAGCAGAACGACATCAACTACAACGGCATTATCCAGCAGACTCTGAACTTGGAACTTGGCGCCAACACTGCCTACTCTACGCTTATCGAGCGTTGCGGAAGGAGCGTCAAGGCCAACTACATGATTCACGTAAGCGCACTTGACGGCTGTGAACGCAGCTACCAGAATGCCGACAATGACGACGCCTGTGTGGTCACGTGGAATGGCGAGCATGAACCGAAGCCCTTGATTGAGCAGTTCCAGACTGGTGACCTGCAGTCCGTCATTACGACCACCCGTACCCTTATGGAAGACGTTGTTGGTGTGCCGCTCACGGGCATTCCGCAGGGAACCCCTGAACGCACGGCAACGGAAATTCTCCGTCAGCAGACGAGCAAGGAAGCCAACACGGCAAGCTATTACAACAATGCCTTTGCCGCATGCAACCTCCTGTCCAGAATCTTCATCGAACTTTTGAACGGCGGTGAAGACCTGCGTTTCACCTTGGAGAACGGCCCGAGCGTCATTACGAGGCAGATGAAGGCACGTCAGGAATTGACAGCGCTTGCCAGCGTCTGCCCGGACGAATTGAAGCCTATCATCGCCAAGTTCTTTGCAGATACGTTGGAAGACGACGTGGGCAAGGATTTGAGCCGCAACATCGTGGCCAACCTGCCGAAGGATGTCCAGTTCATCGAGAATGCGGACATGGACCCGCTTGCCGTCCACCAGCTCGAACAGATGAAGGCAATCATCGAGGAATTGCAGTTCCAGCTTGACGGCCAGATTCAGGCCAACGGCGAATTGCAGAAACAGCTCGACACTGCCGAAATCAGCATGATGGAGAACCGTGAACAACGTATCCTTGATTGGCAGAAGTTTGCCATTGCCGAGCAGGACAAGATGGCCCTTGAAACGGCCAAGCTCCAGCAGAACGGCGAGGTGAACGGAGCCAACCTGCAGCTTGCAACGCAGAAGCTGATGGTAGAGGCCGAGAAGAACCAGGCACAGGCACAGAACGATACAGACAAGGTAATGCTCGAAGCCCAGAAGACGCAAGATGCGTTGAACAAGGCGGAAGAGTCTGGCTACCAGCAGGGAGTCAGTGACGGAGTGGATGCAGCATACGGAGGCTAATCATGGCCATTCGATTTAACATACAACAGGCTGACAAGCCGGGGATGAACGCATCGACCATTCGCAATCGCAGGGCTGCCCAGAGGCAGACCGAGGCGATGCGTGACAAGGTTTTTGCAAAGTACCAGTCGCTTGTCGGCACAATCTACAAGAACAGCCTTGCGGCTCGCAGGGCTGCCTCTGCCGAATTGCGTGACAAGGACAAGCACCCTGAATACTGGAACGAAGATACGGAGCCTAGGAAACCGCTTCACCTGAGCTCCACTTGCTTCGAGAAGGCAATCCCGAGTGCTGGCGGCGTGTTCCTGTTTTTCAGGAGCAAGCCAGAGAAGGCATATTTCTATCCGTGTGCAGGAACGACTGCTGAAACTGCAAAGAGAGTGGAAGAATTGCTGACTGCTGATTCCATCGGAAGACACTATCTGAACTCATGGGGAGCCCAGAACGGAGCAAGGAGAATGACCAATTCGAAGACGGGTGGAGTCTACTACCAGTTCAAGGGCGGCAAGAAATCTACGCCAGCGCAGCTTAGGACATTTAGTGACAAGATGCTTAAAAGCTCTGGCAACAAAGTATCTGTAAGACTGTAGACTACTTATTTTAGTATGGAGTGCGTAAATGGCACGTACTCTTTCGGAAATCAACTAAGCCATTATATGAAGGATGCCAACCTATGATTAGTACTGAACAGGCACAAAAGATGGTCGATGAGAAGATGGCCAGGGAAACTCCGAAGCCCGAGGAACCGTCCGTCGAGAAACCGTCTACAACGGGAGCCGAAGAAGCCCCGAAGCAGGAAGAACCGAAGCAAGAACAGCCGAAGGCCGAAGAGCAGAAGGACGACAAGCCCAAAGCCGAAGAGCCCAAGGAAGACAAGCCCAAGGAAGAGAAGCCTGCCGAGGACAAGCCGAAGGAAGAAACCCCGTCAGAGGACAAGAAAGAAAAACGTCTTCCCCCTTCAAAGAAATACACCCGTGATGAGCGAATCGCCCATTCCTTTGCTATCGAGAAGCGCAAGCGTCAGGAAGCACAGGCAAAGGTCAAGGAACTCGAAGCGGAACTGGCCAAGGTCAAGGGCCTCAAACCCGAAGACTTTAACAATGACGTAGAAGCCTACACGTCTTACCGTCTTGACGAACAACATAAGAGAGACGAGATTGAAAGACAGAAAAGGTTTATCGAGCAGTCAGAGGCCGAGGAAAATGCGAAGGAAACCGAAAGAAAGGTAAGTCTTTGCTTCCCAGATGAAAACGACCGAGCTGAATATGAAGAACTCATCAGCACAAGAGGCCGTGAATTCTACGAAGCATTGAAAGAGCATGACCCGTATGGCGTTGTACTTGACTACCTTAACGGCGTGGAAAAGTATCCGATTGTTCTCCGTGAGCTGATGACGAACAACAAGTCTCTTGCCTACGTATTCCGTGACAAGGACCCGTATGAACTTCGCCACAACTTGCACGTCTTCACGAAGGAATTGCTCTCTGGCAAGACCGAGGAAAAGAAAGAGGACGTTAAACAACCTGAGCAAGAACAGCCTCAACCGAAAACCGCTATTCCAGTCATTGGCAAGCAGGTGACGGCACAGGCGAAACCAACTGAACCAGTGCATGACAGGAACTATTGGAATGATTACCTGTTGAAGCACAAACATGGCTAACTTTAATAATGGAGTTGCATTATGGCAAACGAATTTAAAACCTCCCGCAAGACCGAGCTCGTAGCCCTCCGTGCGGCTGAATCTGCTGGCTACCTCACTGTCGGTTCCAAGAAGTATTTCAAGGACCAGCTTAAGAACAAGAGAAACGGAAAGACGTTCGAGTTCGTCATCCGTGACGCAGGTGAATACCAGCGTGGTATCGACCTTTCTGGCAAGGGCCCGTCCAGCCTCGTTGAAAAGAAGGTCAGCAAGACCCTCAACGTCGGCAACGTTATGATTGCTACCAACCTTATCGAAAAGGTCACTGACGTGAACTGGGATAAGGAAGTGGCTATCCCGCAGGGCAAGAAGCTCATCAACGGTGTCGTTAACGATACCATCAACGGCTTCAAGGGCAAGATTGTTGACGGCGAAGTTGTTACCACTTATGATGGTGACTTCGGTAACCAGAACCTTGCATTCGCAGGCATCGGCTATGGCCCGCTTACGGACGCAACGAACACACTCACTTCCATCAGCGATGAAAGCCAGTACATGTTCATCCATCCGATGATTAACTCCAAGTTGAGCAACACGGGTGATGCATTCAAGCCGACTTCTGCCGACCCGATTTTCTCCAAGGGCCTCATCGGCAAGATTGGCGAAACGGAAGTTCGTACTAACCAGTTCCTCCCGCTCGTCATCATCAGTTCCGCTCTCGCAGGCGACTACGCCAACATCACTGGCGTGACCTATGCAGAATCTGGCCTCGAAGATGGCTTGGCAACCCTCACGTTCGCTGGCATGTCCCAGAAGTTCCCGAAGGGTTCCGTTGTTTGGATTGACGGTGCATACGCCGCTGACTTGGTCGGTGACCGCACTGCTTCCCTCCGTGCATTCATTGCAGTGGAAGACGGAACGGAAAACGGCGTGATGGTCGTGAAGGCCCTCTCTGCCGAAGACTGGACTGGCGAAGGCAACAAGGTCATCTGCGATTCCGACGGCAAGGCATTCGGCGCAACGAAGTCTGCAGCTATCACGAAGTTCAACACTGTCGCATCCAGAACTGGCGCTGTTCAGGGCCTCGAAGCTGGTAAGTACTTTACTGGTATTGTGAGACTCGATGGCACGGAAGAGTTCGAAATGTTGGACGAAATCGACGCTTCCAACGCTGACACCGAAAGGGCAGACAATGAAGGCGTTGTCGTGTTCCAGAACAGGGCCATTGACACCATCAAGGGCTCCAACGTTACCCGCTGGACCTCTACGGTCATGGCAGGCATTGTGGAACCTCGTGGCGTAGCCCTCGTGCTCGTCAAGGACGCTGACACGAACAAGGTAAAGGTTGTACAGTAAGAAAACAGCCAGTGACGGCTAGTTGACCGTCACCTAATCCTCAACCCCAGATGCTTCGGCGTCTGGGGTTTCTTCGTCTTCCCCGACCTTTCCGCTCCTGATTGATTCCCTGTATTCTATGTATGCCTCGGTCACCCACTCGTCAATCGCTTCCTTCTTGTTGCGTTCCTTGATGAGGTTCGTGTAGTACTTGCAGGCAGCCGTGTACATGCAGCGGTAGATATAGCTGTACGGCTTCTTGCCGTCCTTTATGTAGTGGAGCGAGTTCCACCCGGACATGAACATGTCGTCAGTGATGGGGCCTAGCTCGTCCTTTGTGCTGGGGTTTATCTTTGGGTTTTCAAGGACAATGTTCATCATTGTCATCACGTAGTCGCCTAGCCTGCATTCCTCGATGTAGTTCAGCGTCTTGTCGTTGTACTTCACCACGAGTGCCGTGAAGTCTTCCATGTCAAGGTCGTAGCCCCTGACGTATTCCGGGTCGTTATATTTGAGCTTGTTTGTGCGTTTGCGTTTAACTGGTTTCCATTTCAAAAGTTCCATTGGGTCTCCTGAGACTTGTTGACGCTTATAGTTTATAAGGCCAGCCCGCCTCTACTTATTATAGTATACAATAAAAATACGTTTTTTAAAGGCCATCTGCTACGCTTTGGAGGAAAGGTTTTTATGGCTCTCAATTACTTGCTGGACCCCGTGTTCCAGATTGAAAACTCTGCGGGCAAGCCTGCCACTGACGGATGGCTTGAAGTCTATATCCACGGAACCCGCACGAAGTATTACTGCGCTTCTGACTTTAATGGAACTCTTCATCCGTTCAAGATTCCTCTTGACTCGCTTGGTTCCAACATCGTTCTGGCCGAAGACGGTCAGTCCTATGACGTTTATGCATACAACCGTTTCGGCTCCCTGTTGATGAGCCGCTACAACGTACAGCCAGGTTCTGGTGGTTCTGGAAGTGGCGGCGAAGTTGGAAGCATGCAGCATTGGATGGGCATGTATGGCCCGACATACACGCATTTCCCAGGAGACAACGCTGGTCACACGCTAGGCATCCCTAGGCAGAGTGTCGATTACGACGGCGACTTCATCGACCACATCGAAACGGCCCCGTATCCTGACGGAGCTGTACCTGCATACATTTATCTGAAACCAGGCCTATACCACATCGACTGCGTGATACGTTATCAGCAGTCCAATGAAGACGTGAAGAACACACTGGACGAGGTTCTGATTTACACGGGTCACGGCAACGCCAACGAGGATGTCGCATACCAGCTCGACGCCTCTGGGCCAGATACGAACGGAAACAGGCATTGCTTGAAGCAGTCGTTTATCCGTAAGGTGACGGAGAACGATGGAAGACTCCTGTACTTCGCCCCAGGCACTCCGACCGACTGGACTGATGCATACATCCAGACGCTTTCTATCGTGAAGCTCGACTCCATCGCCCTCAGCCCGACAATCGTTCAGGGTCTCGAAAAGGTTACCCATGACGCTACGATGACTGGCGACGGAACTGTGATGAACCCGCTATCCATTCAGGATGCACTTGACGGAAAGCAGGATGTTCTTGTAGCTGGCGATAATATCAATATCGATTCTGACGGCAAAATCAGCGCTACGCTCCCAGAAGAGGAAGAAGTTGAGTTTGAAGAGCTCGACTTGGACGACTACCAGAAAAAGCTTACGGCAGGTGACGGTATTACAATCGATTCTGATGGAGTCATCAGTGCAGAAGGCGAAAAGTATAACGAAGGCTGGGGAATCCTCATCGACAGCGACAACGAAATTTCCGTTGACCCGAGCATTATCCAGAAAAAGATTACAGCAGGCGACGGAATTCAGATTGACTCAGATGGCACTATTAGTGCTGACCTTCCAGAGGAAGAAGAGGTCGAATTTGAGGAACTGAACCTTGACGACTACCAGAAAAAACTTACGGCTGGCGACAACATCAATATCGACTCCGACGGTGTAATCAGTGCCGTTGTTCCCGATGCAACCAACATATTCTGGTGTGTTTACGGAACTACGACTTATGCAGAAATGCTTGCTGCGTACAATGAAGGTAAACACCTGTTCCTCATTAACGGAAATCTTATCGCCCCGCTTGGCAGATTATCCAACGGCTACTTCGATTTTTATTACGTTACTGGAGTAGGCGCATCTGGAGGCCCCATATTTCATAGAACCTCTATGTCGCCGAACGGTGTATGGGGTAACCTGCCTACCTCAGTCCAATCTGACTGGAACGAGACAGACCGTTACGAAGCAGGGTTCATCAGGAACAAACCAAACTTGTCTCAGTACCAGAAGGAGTTGACTGCCGACTATGGTATCGACCTCGACTCAGATGGAAACATAGGCGTTGACCCGAATATCATTCCAGAACTCCCGCCGATTCTTCCATTGGTCGCAGGTGAAAATGTAACTATCGAAGACTCCGATGGTGTTGTTGTCATTTCTGCTGATGGCGGTGGCTCTACATATACTGCAGGAGAGGGGATTAACATCACCAGCGATGGCGTCATCAGTGCTGACCTCCCAGAGGAAGAGGAAGTAGAGTTTGAAGAACTTGACCTAGATGACTACCAGAAAAAGCTAACCGCTGGGCAGAATATCGAAATCGACTCAGACGGCGTCATCAGCGCTACGAGTGAACCATGCTTGTGGTTCCTAGACTCTGATGGCTATGTACAGCCTAAGGACGGAAAGAACTTCGAAGTGTATGGTGTTCCCAGTTATGAGACGTATTGGGACTATTACTATGCAAAGCTTAACAGGGTAAAGAGTGATAATATTGGCCTCAGGGTTGACTATATGGTTGCAAGCCACAGAGGAGATGCTTCAACCCCATTTGGCCCTTTCAATGTTTCGGCAACACTTCGCACAGACCATTCAGCTAACCCGTATCAGGGCTCTCGAAAAGCTGGCCTTGTCCTAGATGATAATCAGACAGGAACTGGAATCAACCCTAGGGCCCGTATTGACATGTATGCTGGTTCTAACGGCGGATATAGTTTGTCTACATACAGAGACCAGACTTACGTACAAGCTATCGTTGCCAATGATTACGTACGCATGCGCTCTGACGACATCATACGTCATGCAGGAAGCACGGATGGACATGCACCATTTATATTGGCACATCAGTCAGACACGGCGAAAACATATGTAATGCAGCCTACGGCAACCGCTGGCATCTATGAGCTCGTTGAAGAAACGAGCGGTGGCGGAACTTACACAGCGGGAGAAGGCATAGACATTGACTCTGACGGGGTGATATCGGTCAAGGTTGGCTTCATCAACATGTAAGGAGGAATTTATGGCACAAATGACACATTTTTATAATACAGGCTATTATGGCTACATGGGTGTTGGGCCGACTCCTAACAGGTCGTTCAGCCTTACAATATCAATCTTGGATAATGCGTATTACTACCGTTGGTATTCCCCTGCACAAGTAAGCAAGATAGGAATACTCCTATACAAAATCGGGGACACGACAAAGTATGCCGTGCATAAGACAGCCTATTTGACTGTTACCGACCTATATGGTGCAACGTATATTATAGTAAGTGCGAACAACTACGACCAAACTGAAGAGGGTGTTCCTGGCTCACAGACATTGGACATTTCATACAATGAAAGCGACTGGGATTTCTTTGGCGGCTTTACTGCTGATGACCTCAAAGGAGCGGCAATGTGCTTCTTTGTGAAAGACCCTAGTGGTATGTCAGGCTCAGCTCCGAATGGAACTGACTATGCCTCTATCGGCAATGATTTGTCACAGTATATTAAGTTTGATTATACGGAAGTCCAGGAAAGGTTCGCTTCTACCATTGACGGCTCAAACATCTACGCCAAGCGTGCTGAATGTGATAGCGATGGCAACCCCATCATCACGACCTATGCAACGAAAGCTGAACTTGCTGGAAAGCAGGACGTGCTCACGGCAGGCGATAACATCACCATTGACTCCGATGGCGTCATTAGCGCAGCTGGTGGAGGTGAAACATACACTGCTGGCACAGGCATCAACATCGACAGTGACGGCGTCATCAGTGCTGACATCCCAGAGGAAGAGGAAGTAGAGTTTGAAGAACTTGACCCCGATGACTACCAGAAGAAACTTACGGAGGGCACGGGCATCGACATTGACAGCGACGGTAACATCAGCGTAGACTCGACCATAGCAACAAAATCCTACGTTGATACCGCAGTGCAGGGTAAGGCCGACAGTGCAACTACATTGTCTGGATACGGCATCACCGATGCGTACACCAAGACGCAAGTGGACAACGCACTCAACGACAAGCAGAACTCACTGACAGGCATCACCGATGTACAGGTGGTTGCGGCTCTACCAGCATCGCCTGTCTCAACTGTACTTTATTTAATCCCAGAGGTCTAATATGACAACAATTTATACAATCAACGGAAAAGTATTAAAGAACGCAGCCAACGACAAGTGGCTCACCAAGAAAGAAGTGGCGCCAGGACCACTTGTGCCTAATTACACTATCAGAATGAAAGTCACTGCTGGCGGCGTCCCGACTTCATATGCAACAGATTTCAGCGCAACACAGGTTGCGGGTGACACTGATGTATGGGATGTAAGCTGCGCTAAGGCAGATTTCGGTAATACATTAACACAGTCAGGAAACATCAGAAGCATTCTTGAAGAATTAATAGCTCTTAACGCAGGTGATGTAACAAATTTACAGAGCCTGTGTGGCAGTGTTACCTCTTTGAAGGTAATCCATGCTGATAACTTCGTATGCGATAATGTTACTAATGTTAGCTGGCTGTTCTCAGGATGTACCAATGTAGAATCAGGCGCACTCGATGTGTATAACTACTTATCAGCCTTACCCGGAATTACAGGACATTCTAACGCATTCCAGGGTTGTGGTTCTAACACTACTACAGGTAGTGCAGAACTTGCACAAATCCCTAGTGATTGGAAATAACAATGAGCAACATCGGTTCATCAAAAATCGGAGAAATGTACGTAGGTTCAACCAAGATAGCACAAGCCTATGTTGGTTCTACCCTCGTATTCCAGTTGCCCGCAGCTGGATACGATTCGTATAAAGTGCATTTAACTTGGGCTTCGAACGACAACTTCAACATGGCTGGACTGAAGATAAATGATGCGCTGGCTAGCCCTTCGCAGGTCACCTCGTTGTGGTACTACAACGGAGGATGGCAGGAAGCTTCGTCTACTGACCGAAACACGGCCATTGAGTGGTATAATAACGACAACGGAAAGTCTTTCTATGGCACGGCCATCGACATCAACTTCACATCAAGCGACCCAGTAACTCAGGTGCAGGTCAAGACGGGTACTTGGTATGGTGGTGGCTCTATGAAAGTCACTATGCATGTGGCAGGAGTAAAGAACGGGGTTGAAACCGACCTTGGTTATACCGAACAGACTAATGCAGCAAGCCTTATTTACACCGTCAACCCGACGTGATGGAGCTTATTATGAATACAGTTACATACAATGGAACGCCTTTGATATATACCGAAGGGGAAGACAGATTCACGTCTACATGGTCTAAAAAAACGTGGAAAGGCCTTACTAGTTTTTCTGGTACATATACTTGGACCGATGGTGAGAACATATACTTCTCTAACAACAGTAACCAGTACGTTTTAAATAAAGAAACGTCTACTTGGTCAGAAAAAACGTGGAGTGGTCTTACAAGCTTTAATGCAAATAAAGTCTGGACTGATGGAGATAATATATACTATTCTAACGGTACCACGCACCGACTTTTGAATAAAGCGACATCTACATGGTCGGAAAAAACGTGGTACGGTCTTACAAATTTTGGTGGCAATAATGTCTGGACTGATGGAGAGAATATATACTATTCTTCTGGAACCACTCAGTACGTTTTAGATAGATGGACTGCTACGTGGTCAAAAAAGACGTGGACAGGTCTTACAGAGTTTTCTGGATTTTCTACATGGACTGCTGGCGGGACTATATACTATTCTGACTATACCACCCATTACGTTTTAAATAAAGAAACGTCTACATGGTCAAAAAAGACGTGGACAGGTCTTAACGCTTTTTATGCCACTGATATCTGGACTGATGGCGAGAATACATACTATTCTAACGGTACTGTAGAGCGAGTTTTAAATAAAGCGACTTCTACTTGGGAGTCAAAAACGTGGAGTGGAACTCCATCAGGTTTTGGTGGCACGTATGTTTGGACTGATGGCGATAATATATACTATTCTAGCGGTAGTGCCCAATACGTACTAGACAAGGAACAGTCAACAAAATTCGCCATATACCACAACCCATAGGAGAATTTGTATGGAAATTGTAATAGGAAATAGAAGCATGGTTGCCCTCATCCACAACGGAAAGTTGATGGGCCTTGAGTTGCCTTACATGCGCCTCGAAAAGGTAGCCCTTTACGAGTCTGGAGTAAAATCGCACATTGGCCGTCAGGTATGGCATATTGGGGAGACTACTTACTTTTCCGACGCCTACGGCGAGCAGTTCGTGTTTAATGATGCTAATAAAGCATTTGAAAATATCGAATGGAAGAGAGAGGTAAACGGAGCTGTCGAGAACTGGAATACATTGATGGGAATGTACGTGTGGTCAGACGGCACTAACGTGTACTATTCAGGAAGCACAAACAACCCAGAAGGTATAGACCATCAATACGTACTTGACCGTGAAACAAATACATGGCATCCTAAAGATTGGGGCCTAAGCGGTGTTACCTTAAATGCACTCGAAATATGGTCCGACGGGGTTGACATATATTACTCGGAGCGGAACACCCAGCTCGTGTTTAATCGTGCGACCTCTTCTTGGAGTACGAAAACATGGAACAACCAGCCATCCAATTTTGAGGGTGGCGATGTATGGACTGACGGTGAGGATATATACTGTGGCGCAGATTACGTGCTTGATAGAAATACCTCTACTTGGACAGCCAAGGTATGGACGAATGCACCGTCAAGCCTATCTGGCAATGGCGTATGGTCTGATGGAGAACACGTATATTACTCTTATGGTTCGAGCCAATATGTTCTCGATAAGGCTAATTCAACTTGGTTAGAAAAAACATGGAACGGCATTACCTCGTTCTATGGCAAGGATGTATTCAGTGCAAACGGGGTAATATACTGGGTAGATGGAAACGAGTTCTATAAGCTAGACCCGAGCACCAGCACATGGTCTACTTACGATGTTCGCACAGAAGTCAATGACTTATGGGGCGGTAAGTACCATACATGGTCAGACGGAAATACTGTGTATCATTCCTATGGAAGCGCTCAGTACGTCTTTGCTCCTGAAAATAGAACGTGGTATGCAAAGGACTGGGGTCTAACAACATCGTTAGACGCCCAGGATATATGGGAAGACGGAGGCAACATATATTACAATGCGCATGCCATAAACCCAAGCCGTTATTATAGCTTGATGCTGAACAAGTCAACGAACACCTGGGTCGATAAATCTTGGAGTGGTTTAACCAATTTTGATGCGAGGTACGGTATATGGCATGACGGCGACAGTACATACTACTCAAATGGTACTTCTCACTATGTCCTGAATCGCTACCTCTCTAGATGGACAGCAAAGACATGGTATGGTAATACTTCGTTTTCTGGAAGCGGTGTATGGCATTCTGGAAACAATACCTATTGGTCATACGGTTCAAGCCATTATGTTCTCGACAGAGCAACATCAACTTGGAATCAAAAGACGTGGAATGGACTTTCCGAAATTGACCCACACTACATTGCACATATTGGAGATAAGGTCTTTTACTTGAACGGGGCATTAAGGTACGTCCTAGACGATGCCACATCGACGTGGACACCCATACATGTATCACAGTCAGAAGACCTTTATGGCAATGACGTATTCTTCGATGGTGTCAGCAATTACTACAGCATGGATATGAAAACATCTTTTAAACTAATAGTTCGTTAGGAGGAAACCATGTGGGACAATCCAGAAATAATTGCTGCAGTAGTTTCCGTCCTGATGGGCCTCGCAGGCGTTCTCACGGCCATCGCCGTGTACATCAAGAGCAGGGCCGATGTCTCCGCCATACGTGAGGAACGCAAGGCCACGAAGACATTCAGGGACGACGACAGCCAGAAGATGCACGACGATATTTTGAAGTTGCAGTTCCAAGAACAGCAGAACAAGGACAACATCGGCCTACTTTTCCAACAGGTGGCTGATAGCAACAAGCAGATAGCACTTATGAACCAGCAACTGACCCAGGTCCTGGTAAAGATGGACAACGTGATTACAACCCTCAAGGAAATGAAGGAGGACTTTAAAAATGAGCGCACCTAAGCAGATGCATGTAGCGGCGAACTTCCCGCAGGACTTCACAGAAGAAGAAAAGGAACAGGCCCGTGAGAACATCGGAGCAGCCCCGCTGTACACTGCTGGCTATGGAATAGCCATTGACGGCCAGAGAATCAGCAAGACCCATCACAAGCTGATGGCTACGAACAACATAAGCTACCAGTATTGCAAGGTTTTCGACTTTACGTGGCAGTACATCTATGGGCGTGGCCAGTGCGTGTTCACAGCCACTCATTACGGCGGTGACTACGTTACGTTTGCCGTTTCCGCTACCCGTGCCCTCGGGGCCAACTACACTGTGGGATGGCCTTACGTTGTCAGTGCTTCTCCTGACATGGCTAAGAGCTACGCCTTTGTCGAGCGCCTCGAAATCAGGGAAGTCGGAAGCCGTCTAATAGGTTATTTGAAACTCCGCAATTTCAGCCAGAACCAGTTCTGGCTTGACTGGGAAGGCAGCAGCAACGCTGGCATCCTCTCGTTCACACCAGAGCTTACAAACAGCCCAGAAGGTGACATTGCATGGACATGCACTGTGTCAGATTATGACGTGCCTTATACCCAGCATGACGTGTCCACTAATTACCAGAAGCTTCTGACCGAAGGAAACCATATCCATATCACTAGCGATGGGGTCATTTCCGCCGATGGAATCTTCACGGCTGAATATGGCATCACTAGCTTCGAACAAATTCGTAATGCCATTGCCGCAGGTGAACACGTAGTGATGACGCTCAACGGTGGCGTTGGCGAGGCCTCGTATGCTTCCTATGGCGGATTCAACTCCTACCCTGACTTCGATGAGTATTACTTCTTCTCCTTGGGAAAGGGCGGACAACGCACCATATATCGAATCAACAACGATACTGGATGGAGCACCTATGTTCCTAACGAAAAGGATGGCCGTGTATTCATTGCGGAGTACAATAGCACGACATTCGCCACAATCCAGAACGCCATCAACAATGGCATGTACGTCGTGACGAAGCGTGGTACAGAGTACTACCCAATGATACACCATTTTGATGCCCGTATCATATTCAACAGCAAGGCCAACCTAGGCTGGAACACAGAGGACTTCTGCGAGGTCGATAGCGACAACGTGTGGACGATGTACACCTCTGCCGCTCCAATCACCACGTTTGCCGAACATGGCTCCACTACGCCGTCTGACAACTGGAACGAAGTAGACCATACCAGCAGCTTCGTGGTTGCGCAGAAAGGCACACATGGCGGCACAATGCAGGTTGGCGTGAAAGTGGGCACCCAAGGATGGACTGGTTCCTACAAGGTATTCACGAGGCTCTTCCACAACTCTACGCAGACCTCTGCACCGCCTAGCGGAACAACGTCTTTCGATACGGTTACCCTGATTGGAACTGAGTTCGAGGAGGTCGGGATTGTGCCACAGTACATGCTCCAAAGCGGAACGCAGTGGACCTACATCATAGAACTGGCATATTCCAGCAATCCCGGACGAAGCCTCAGGCTTACACTGTCTGGCATAGGCTCCACGGATATCACATTCCTTGCCGAGGAGATACGCTGATGTTTACCATCGTATGGTTGGCGGCGGCCATAACGGTCGCCGCTTGGCTTTTCGACCCGAAGGACTGGGGAGGCAAGAAATGATAGCAGCATACGAATACAACTTCATCACGGGCGCCTCTGAACTTTTAGGCCTTGTGGAGAACAAGTACCGTTTATATATTTTACATAAGCCGATAGAATACGAAGTCCGCTTCGATACGGGCATTCTCCATGTCCGCACCGAGGCTGGCTTCGAGTTCGACGGAAGGAGCGGCCCAGCCATCATAGACTGGTTCGCCCCTAACCTTGGCTCATTGGATGAAAAGGTCGCATGGCATATGCACGACGCCCTTGGGTACGGCCAGAGCCTGAGCTTTGCGAACACCAACTATGCCCTCAAGTATTTCCTGAGGGATATAGTAGGATACAGCAAGTTCAAGTCAGAGCTTATCCGCAAGGCGGTCAGCCTGTCGTCAGACTGGTATGGCATTCCTATGCCCAACGACAGATGGTTTGTAAACGTAGACAAGGTCTACACGGGGTGGTATGAAATTTAAGCGCAATCACAGCAAGGCCCAAGCGGCCAAGACAAAGTTCAGGCGTTCCTCTAAGTGGATGAAGTTCCGCAAGTACATGAAGGAGAAGCAGAAGTTCTGTGCCGTCACTGGCTCGAAGCTCGGGCCCACCGCAAACCTTCATCATATAAACTTAGATGAAAGTGAATATGAAAATATAGAATGCGAAAAAAATTTTATATTTTTATCTAAGACGGCCCATGAGGTAGTTCATTGGCTATGGGGCAAGGGGAACAACGACTGGCGAGGTCGCCTGAAAGCCCTATGGAAGATACTCTACCGCATGGAGCAAGTCAATCCGAGGATTAGTTATGGCTCAACGAAAAATACCACAGTCGAAGAAGATACCGGGGAAGTCCTTCCTCGACTATGAACTGGCGAGAAGCTTCCCTATATGGTCTAAGTACAAGATACCTACGCCTGAACCAAAGAGGACTCCACCTAACAGTTGCCTCGTTATACACTGGTGGAGAGAGAACGAAGAACTGACGGCCACCGAGCAGGTACACCTCTACGTGCTGCGCAAGGCCAAGTCGATGTTCAGGCGTGTCATCCTGTTTTATGCAAGCGAACTTCCTATACCCGAAGGCCTTGACGGCATAACCGTGGTAAGAATCAAGAACGATACCACAAGGGGCGAGGAAATAAGCTTCCTTGAAACCATAGGGCAGGCCTTGAAGGGAGACTGCGACTGGGTGGCCCGTATCCATTTCAAAGGAAAGAAAAGTCATTACGACGTTTTCCGCATGAAGAATATACTCTTCTGGAACGCCCTCATGTACGACTACATGTTCGACATCGACGGCTTCGACAGCATCACTTACGGGGCAGTGGACTGCACTGAGCGACATTGGTTAGACCCTTACCTTGCGGCCATTCCTGGCCGTGTTGGCGACCTTGTTAGCACGGACTACCAGAACCATTACTGCGGGTCATTCTACTGGATAAACTGCAAGCGCTTCCGTGAGTGGTGCGCAGAGAATCAGGTGACGTGGGAAGACTTCATCAAGATTAACGGCAACGACGTGCCGGGAAAGCCATGGCATTGCGAGGTCTTGCTTACGGCCATGCTTGAACAGATAAACGCACCGATGCAGATAGACTTCTCGCCGTACTACATGTACGACTGGTGGATTTTGAATGGTCGCCCGATGAAGGACGGCAAGCCATACGTAGGAAAGCTCAAGGAGGCATAGCATGAAAAGAATCATCACCACGGAAGAAATAATCTGCGACCTGTGCAACAGGCCCGTCAGTGACGAATCCACCAAGGTATATGCCGACACTACGATTGCTGGCGAGTACCTTACCGCCGCAATAGAAGTAACGGCAATCAAGTGCAACCACGAAGTCCGCTGTATATGCAGGGACTGCAAGAAGGCATTGCTCAATGCTGCCTTGGAGAGGCTTGGAGAATGGGGGTAATTTATTCAGTAGGCATGGCCAAGAACAAGTTCGATGTCGCCCCTGAACATGGCCGCACGAAGTTCCTTGTGGACGAACCGCACGAAGGCGACAACATAGATGAGCTGAACCCGCTGTACAACGAAATAACTGGGCTATACTACCTTTGGAAGAATGTCCACGGAGTTTCATACAAGGGGCTGGAACACTACCGCAGGGCCATCTGGGACAGGACTGGGACACACCTCTTGGAGCCTGACGAAATCGAGGCTATCCTGAAAGACTACGACGTGATATTGACGAACAACTACGTCTTCTTTGGCGGAACAATGGACCGATACTGCATGCCCGTGGACAGCAAGATTGGCCATATCGAAAAGATGAACAGGTTCAACAACGGCTTCGGGGACTTCTACAAGCGCTACATGAAGACGCATTACCCGTCTGAATTTTCTTGGACAAACATGTTCATTGGACGTGAATATATTGTTGATGAATACTGTGCCATGCTGTTCAACCTGTGTGCACATATAGAGGCGCCCAAGGATTCCAAGCGTTTCTTCGGCTACTGCTGTGAAAAATTGTGGAGTCCGTGGGCAGCATTCAATGGCCTTAAAGTGTATAGTGGCAGGGTCCACGTTTACTCAGACAAGCCGAAGGACGCCAATTACTAAGAGGTAAATATGAAGATACTGATTGCGATTCCATGTTCGGACACTATCTGTCCAGAAACCTTCCGTTCAATCTATGGCCTCGACAGATGCGGCCACTGGTGCCTGTTCGACTTCGTAAGGGGCTACGACTGCGCCTCGGCCAGAAACAGGATTGCCGAGGAAGCTATGGCCATAAATGCCGACTACGTGCTAATGGTGGATGCCGACAACGTCATCCCCAGCAATGCCCTCAAACTGATGCTGGAGAACCCTGTGGACGTTTGCCTGTCCTTCTATGCCCATAGGACCACTGACGGCTCCTACAAGGGCAATACGAACATCTGTAAGCTCTACAAGCTCGACGGCAGCGAGTATTTCAGCTTTCCTCTTGAATCCGAGTACACCGCACAGGAAATCGAGAAGATGGTTACAGACGGTGCCACGAAGATAAGGGTTCACGGTGGCGGCCTAGGGTGCGCCCTAATCAAGACGGACGTGTTCAAGAAGCTAGGCTACCCTTACTTCAAGTGGGTGAACTACGAGGACGAGAAGCACAGCGTGCTCGGGGAAGACCTGTTCTTTGCATGCAAGTGCAAGGAAAAGGGAATTCCTGTTCATGCCGATGTCAGGGTCAAAAGCGGGCACGTCTTCCGCTATGTCCAGAATGTCTTGTAGCCTATGTACAAAAGGTTGAAGGGCCGCCCGAAAGGACGACCCTGTTTTTTACTTTCCGAAGATTTCCTCAATGCTCATGCCTGCCTCTATCAGCTTGTTTATGTCACGGAGCATAGGCTCATGCCGTCCATTGACCCAGTAGTTCACTGACGTGCGTGTGACACCTATGTTATCGGCAAGCTCCTGCTGTGTGTAATCTTTTCTTTTCATAAAGGCCATCAGGCCTTCTTGGAACGGTGTTCTCTTCATTATTACCTCTTTGCGCTGAACAGCATGGCCAGACGGCTCATGAAGCCAGCTTTCTGTTTCTCGGCCCTCGTTTCCTTCTTGGGGTCTTCCTTCTTGGGCGAGGACTGTGCGTTGATGTGGCGAAGGATTGCGTTGGTGCTTTCCTTCTCGTTTTCAAGAATCTTGTCCATCACGTCCGCACCGAAGATTTCTTCGAGCGTCATGCCTTCCATAATGAGCAGGGAGACTGTCATGCTAGGGTCATAACCGCCACGAGTCCACTGTGATACCGTGCATGACGAGACGTAAATCTTGTCGGCCAGCGCTTTCTGGGTGAGACCCTTGCGGTTCAGGAACTTCTTGAGACCAGTCTGGAAGGGGAGTTCTGTGATGGATGTGTTTTCCTTATTGTTCATTGTTTACCTCTTGTGTTTGTGGTGATACCCTAAATATATCAAAAGTGTTTACACTTGTCAAGTACTTTTTATAAAAAAAAGTGAATTTTTCTCTATATATTCTTTTATATTTCATTGACAACGTGTCAATCAATCTTGCAATTCACGACCCTTTTTTTTGAAAAAAGTTTACATTACCTTCGAAATTTCGCTAAAAACGCCATATCGAGTTTACAAATCATATTTCTGTAATATTTCCGTAAGAATTTCGTAAGTTCATAAGAATATTATAAGATTTCTGTAAGAATTTTGTAAGTTTATGGCTGCTAGACTTGCCCGATAAAAATGTATATTAGATGTAAGAAATAAATAGCATTCCTGTAAGCAAAAAATCTCATTATGTCCTATTGCTAATCCTATAAACAAATAGTATATTTAGAGTAAATAAAAGCCAACAACGGATTCCGCCCTTGTATAGCTTTGAAGAGTTTCTTTCCGTCACAAGAAGGGGCCTGTCTATAAGCCAGCGGAATTGGTTTAACTGACAGGCCCCTTTCCGTTTGGGTGGCTTGTGACGGAAACAATATGAATGCAGAATTATTCGAAAGATTCTATGAAAAGAAAGACTACCACTTCACAACAAAGGGCATCCTTCACAACGCAAGAGAACGCTCGGTAACTACTAGGGATATTTTCGAGGCCTATAATCAATGGCTAAACGATTCAGACCGTGAAGATACTGTTACCCAAGATGAAGTAAAGAAGTGGCTTGACAATCGTAAAAAAGAAGAGGCCGATGATGGCCAGCCGACTCCTATTGAGTTCATCACGAAATGGATTAAAGACCATTCGAATGAATGGTATATTAGTCCTGCATGGAAAGAAATCAAGTATATTGGAATGGGCGTTGCAACATACAAGGACCTCGACAATTTGCGTACGGCAATTATGACTGATATCTACAATAGTGGTTCCAGATACACTGTTGATGCCATAAAGAGCACTCTGCAGAACATGGCGATGAGGGGATACCAAACTGGTCTCGCCACTGTCGTTAATGATATTAAATATGATGCACGGTATGAAAATATCGGTGAACGTTGGCTAAAAGCCATCTATGAATACTTCAAACCTACTGAAAGCTATGAAATCTTTTCAACGCTGATGAAGCACTGGGCATGGCAGGTCAAGCGAAAGATGAACGACAAACCTGTTAAGAACCATATCTGGCTGAACTTCTACGGTGCAGCTGGCCTAGGAAAGACCACGGCCCTCAACAAGATTTCTTCTCCAATCAATGACTTCACGTCTACGACAAGCATTTCCAAGCTTTTCGATGATACCAAGGAAATCAAGCGCCTCACGGAAAACTTCATCCTAATCTTCGATGAAATGGCCGTGAACGTGGAATCAGAGACTAGCGGTGGGCGCC
>Ga0265300_10000651_pt1 | contig 36390 bp, 27 predicted proteins | sample AusTroGonzalo_MG_FD_193482 | JGI IMG/M metagenome (GOLD analysis project Ga0265300, IMG submission 193482) | Bovine rumen microbial communities from tropical cattle in Woodstock, Queensland, Australia - Gonzalo_03 | ecosystem: Host-associated > Mammals > Digestive system > Stomach > Rumen ...
GGTATCGAACTTGTCGCCGGGCACTCCTACATCCCGACCGACAGCAAATCGCCGTTCATCATCTGCATGCAGGCGGTCGAAACGTTGATTTACCGCATTGCGGGCACCGCAGGCCTTGCCATGCACCTTCCGCTCACCAGCACAGGTAACAACCTCGCCTACCGCAAAAGCTTCTTCAAGAGCGTGAACGGTTTCTCGGGCGTCATCAAGATCCAGAGCGGTGACGACGACCTTTTGATGCAAAAGCTTGCAGCCGACCGCCCCTGGGCCATGCGTTACTGCATCACGCCGACCACGTTCGTGACCACGAGCGGCAAGGAAACGCTCAAGGCCCTCTGGGAACAACGCAAGCGCTGGGCTTCGAAGACGATCTACTACACTCCAAAAATCGTCTTTGTGCTTTCGATGGTATTCCTGTTCCTCGTCATGCTCTGCGTGACTGCGGCACTTTCGATCTTTAGCTTTAAGATATTCGTCGCCACATTGATTGCCATAACTTGCAAGTGCATCGGCGACATGGTTCTCATTATTCGCGGGCTCAAGATATTCAAGCAGGAACACCTCCTCAAGTGGTGCATCCCGGTTGAATTCATCCATGCCCCCTTTACCGTACTGGCCGTCTTGTTCGGGCTGTTCGGACGATTCAAGTGGAAATAAAAATGGCAACGACAAAATCGACAACCAAGACTACGACAAAGAAGACCGCCACAAAGGCCACAAAAGCGGCGACCGAGGGCAAGACCCTGATCATCGCGGAAAAGCCGAGTGTGGCAGCAGACCTCGTCAAGGTTCTAGGCGCAAAGACGTTCAAGAAAGAGTCCGCCTATTACGAAAGCGACACGACCATCGTCAGCCATGCGATCGGTCACCTCGTCGGAATCGCCGACCCGAAGGATATCGACGAGCGATACAAGGCTTGGGACATGAAGACGCTCCCGATGCTCCCGGAAAAATTCCCGCTTGTCGCCCTCCCGACCACCAAGGCCCACCTCTCCGCCCTCGGCAAGCTGATCAAGCGCAAGGACGTGACGACGATTATAAACGCGTGCGATGCGGGCCGCGAAGGTGAACTGATTTTCTACTACATCGTGGACTACATTCTCAAGGGTAACTTCAAGGGCAAGACGTTCAAGAGACTCTGGATGCAGAGCATGACGCCGGCCGCCATCAAGGATGCCTTTGAACACCTCCGTACCGAAGAAGACATGGTGAACTTGAGGAACGCCGCCCTCTGCCGTAGCGAAGCCGACTGGCTCGTCGGCATGAACGGAAGCCGCGGCCTCACCGCCTATAACAGTTCGATGGGCGGATTCCAGATTACGCCGTGCGGCCGTGTGCAGACGCCGACGCTTGCCATTATCGTGAAGCGCGAAGAAGAACGCAACCGCTTTAAGCCGCAAAAGTACTGGACCATCGAAGCCGATTTCGACAACGCAGGCGCCGGTTACCAGGGCAAGTGGTTCACCGTCGATAAAGAAAACGGCAAGGACCGCGTCAAGCAGATTTTTGACGAAGCGAAGGTCAACGAAGTCCTCGCGAAGTGCAAGGGCAAGACCGGCTCCATCGAAGAGACCACCGCCCCGAGCCAGCAAAAGTGCGGACAGCTCTACGACCTCACGACGCTCCAGCGCGAAGCGAACAACCGCTTTGGCTTTAGCGCGAAGACGACGCTCTCCATTGCACAGTCGCTCTACGAACATTACAAGGCAACCACCTACCCGCGTACCGACAGCCGTTGCTTGCCCGAAGACTACGTGGCCCCGGTGAAGGCGACCCTCGGCAAGATCGAAGGCCCGCTCGCCAAGTTCGCACAAGAGGCACTCGACAAGAATTACGTGAAACGCACGCCGAAGGTCTTTGACAACTCGAAGATTTCGGACCACTTTGCCATTATCCCGACGGGTGTTGTGCCGAAGGGACTCTCCGAAGCCGAAGAAAAAATCTACACGATGATTTGCCAGCGCTTTATCGCTGTATTCTTCCCGCCGGCACAGTACCTCAACACGACCCGCATCACAACCGTCGAGAACGAAACGTTCATTACCGAAGGCAAGATTCTCGTGGATCCGGGATTCAAGGCGATTTACGGCAAGGAATCCGACGAAGAATCGAACATTCCGAAGCTGAACGGCAATACCGCCAAGACGCTCGAAATTGACGCCAAGGAAGACTTTACCAAGCCGCCTGCACACTACACCGAAAGTACGCTCCTTTCGATGATGGAAAGTGCCGGTAAACTCGTCGAAGATGACGAACTGCGCGACGCCATGAAGGAACGCGGTCTTGGAACACCGGCTACACGAGCCGCCATTATCGAAAAGCTCGTGAGCGACAAGTACGTTGTGCGTGACGGCAAGGAAATGATCCCGACCGCAAAGGCTTTCGACCTCATCAAGGTCCTTTCGGCCATGAATTGCGAAGCCCTCACGAGTCCGGAACTCACCGGCGAATGGGAATACAAGATGGACCTCATCAGCAAGGGCAAGGAATCGCGCGAAGCCTTTATGAACGGCATCGTCGAAATGACCAAGACGATGGTGAAGAACATCAAGGGATTCAAGGAAGAAAGCACGACGGACGAAGCTAGCTTTAGCCCGGTCAACGGCAAGAAGGTTTTCGAAACCGTGAGCCGCTACACCACCGAAGACGGCATCGTCATCCGCAAGATCGTGGGCGGCAAGCACTTGTCCGAAAGCGAAATCGTGGAACTCTTGACCAAGCGAAAGATTGGCCCGCTTACCGGATTCCGCAGCAAGAAGGGCGCTGAATTCTCGGCCGTCCTCATCATCAACGACGAAAATAAGATTGAATTTGTCTTTGACGAAAAGCCCGAAGAAATTGAACTCGGCGAAGTCATCGGAAAATCTCCGGTGGACGGTTCTGACGTTTACGAAACGCTCACAGGTTACGTTTCCGAAAGCTACGTGAAAAAGGAACCGAGCGGCATGACGCTCCCGAAGGTGCTCCTCGGCAAGGAACTTCCGCTCGACGAAATCAAGAAGTTGCTCGCTGGCGAAAAGACCTCGCTCATCAAGGGTTTCCGCAGCAACAAGACGCACCGCCTGTTCGATGCCTACTTGACTCTCGTCAAGGGAAAACTCAAGTTCGAGTTCCCGCCGCGTGAATTCAAGCCGCGCCGTTTCGTGAAGAAAGCGGCTCCTAAAGCAGAATAACGTTTTATGCGCCTAGGAATTTCGATTGCACTAGTCTGCATCGCAACACACTCTATTTTTGCGCAAGAAGATCAAATCGACCGGTACGTGCCGGAATCGAGTTCTTCTGAAGTTTCGATGTGCTTGATGCCCTCGTCGTCAAGCGAATTGCAAATGACGCCTGCCGTGAGCAGTTCTTCGTCCGAGACTGTCAAAGATTCCGCCATCGTAAACGTCGCGCTGTCTTCATCCGCAATAGCGTTGTCCTCGTCTGCGAACGTCGCGCAGTCCTCGTCTGCGACAGTCGCAAAGTCCGGCGAAAATCCGTACAACTTGCCCAACGCCCTTATGCCCCTGTGGGAATCCATGACGCTCCGCCAAAAAGCGGCGCAAAAAATCATGGTGTTCCTCACATCCGCAGACTTTGTCATCGAAAACGAAATCGGCGGACTCCTCATTACCGGAAAGCATCTCCGCGAAGCCGACGACTTTATGCGCAAAGTCGACAAAATCAATTCAAAACTCATGATTCCGGTTTTTACCGCCACCGACCAAGAAGGCGGCATCGTCAACCGCTTGGCCTCTTATTCCGAACGTTGGGAACATCTCCCGAGCGCCCGTGACATGCGCAACATGGACACCGTCAAGATTCACAAGCTTGCCAACAGAGTCGGCCAAGCCCTAAAAGAAATCAAGATCAACATGAACCTGGCGCCCGTCCTCGACCCGTCCAAGGATTACAGCGACAAGAACTCGTTCATGGAAGAAAGCCGCCGCTCCTGGGGACGCGACACCGCAAACGCTTATAAAGTAAGAACGTTCGTCAAAGGCATGCGCGCAAACGGCGTCGTTTGCGTATCCAAGCACTTTCCCGGTTACGACTCCTGGACCAACAGCGATCATCAAATCGCCGTCAGCGCCTCCCCCAACGAAAAAATCCAGGAAAACATCAAGTTCTTCAAAACGCTCTCTAAAGACATCCCCGTGACCATGATGTCGAGCGTTCGATTTTTGCGCATTTCAAGCCGCCCCGCCGTCTTCGACAAGAACATCGTCAAGATGGCACGTCGCAGCACCCCGGACATGGTCGTACTCACGGATGACCTCTGGGGAACCTCCCTCCGAGCCTGGGCAAGCGGCAAAACGCAAATTCCGCCCCGCAAGAACTACCCGGACAAGGACTTTAGACGCCTCATCACGGCCGTCATCGACGCCGGCAACGACATCATGATGATCTCGTACACATCCAAGGCAAAGGACATGCTCGACATCATGATGGATCTATGCAACAAGAGCTCCAAATACAAGCAGCACATCGAAGAATCCGCCGCCCGCATTTTGAAGCTCAAGTATAGAATGGGAATGTTGAAGCTGTGAGCAATGAGCAATGAGCCGTGAGCGGTGTATTAAGCGCCGATGGCTTGCTTTTTCGCTGCAGAAAGGTTCACCACGTTCTTCATCACGCCGGCCTCGCCCACTTTTTCCAAGGCAAGTTTCAAGATTTCAGCCGCGGCCATCGTATCGTCCAGCGCTCGATGGTGATGAAAATCCGGAAGTCCTAAAGATTCCGTGAGTTTATGCAAACTGTAGCTCGGCTGCCCCGGGAATACGCGCCTCGAAAGCTTGACCGTACAAAGTCTCGGCGGATTAAACTTGATGCAGCAGCGCTTCAGTTCCGCCGTCACAAACTTGCTGTCAAACTGTACATTGTGCGCGACAAAAATGCGGTCTTGCAAAAGTTCAGCCACATGTTCCGCAATCACGCCAAACTGCGGCTGCCCCTCGACCATTTCATCGGTAATGCCCGTCAATTCACGGACAAATGCTGTAATCGGCTGGCCCGGATCCACTAGCGAATGGTACGATCCAACCACCTCGGAGCCATCCATCAAGACAATCCCGATTTCCATAATTCGGTTATCTTCATTGTGACCGCCGGTCGTTTCAATATCGACTACAGCAAACTTTAGCAAAGCAAACTACCTGACAGGAATATCGATATCAAGCGTTTCCATACCGTCGCGGGCCTGCACACGGGCAAGCATCACGTCGGACTTGGGATGTCCGTAAACCGGAACAACGAGCAAGTTCGAAATTCCTTTCTGTTCGCTAGGAACAGCATCGGTATCGAAAACAGTTTTCGTGAAAATCGGCGTCTTGCCGCCATCGTACAAGAAGAACGTCAACTTGCGCGGAAGGCCCTTCTTGATTTGAGAGGTCTTGACCTGGAAATAGATATAGCCACCCTTCGGGACATTTCTCTGGGCATCGCGAATTTCGTCTTCGGTCGCATATTCCGCTTCCATAGCCAGGCGAACGTTCTTTTTCACACGTTCCGGCTTTTCGTACTCGACCATCACATTAAACTTGGCATCTTCGGGGATTGCGCTTTCCCTGACATCGCGGATTTTCCTGTTGTTCTGATAATATTCCCAACGACCATTATCGTGCAAAATGACCACAGCACCGTTCGATGCGGTCGCGACGATATCATCGGCAAAAGAATTCACCGTAAGAGCCATAGCAAGAACTACAATCGTTCTCGAGAGAATTTTCATCATTCCACCCATTAAGGTACTCCTTTTTCAAGCTTCCCCCCCAAATCCCAGACCAAATATATATTTCCTAAGTCGTTTTAGAAAAAAGGTAAATTTAATAACATTTTACCGAACTATATTTGTGACGTGCCTAACATTATTCGATTTGCGCCAAGCCCAACGGGGTACCTCCACGAAGGTCACCTGCTTTCGGCCCTTTACGTATGGGCCGCCGCCCTCAAATGGGGGCTCAAGATCCACCTGAGGATCGAAGACCACGACCAGAGCAGGGCCCGCCCGGCCTACATTACAGGCATCCGCGAAGACCTCGCCTGGCTCGGGTTCCATTACGATTCCGAGAGCATCCAGAGCGCCCGTGGCGCCATTTACGAGACCGCCCTCCAAAAACTCCAGGCAAAATCGCTCGTTTACCCCTGTTTTTGCAGCCGAAAACAGCTCCAGGAAGAAAATCCAAGGAGTGAAACCGGGGAAATCATCTATCAGGGGAAATGTTTTTTGAGACGAGAGACGAGAGACGAGAGACGAGAGTGGTTCGACAGGCTTACTTCGACTCAGCTCAGTACAGGCACCAACCGGGGTAAGGTCACTGAACCGGCCGAACCACCGCACAACTTGCGGTTCATCGTTCCGAACAGGACTATCGACTGGCACGACGTACGCCTCGGCGACTTTCACGAGAATCCGAAGCTCCAATGCGGGGATTTCCCGATCCGCGACCGCGACAACCAATGGACGTACCAGTTTGCCGTCTGCGTCGACGACATCGACGAGCATATCACGCATATTGTCCGCGGCGAAGACATCCGCAATTCCACGGCAAGGCAAATCGCCTTGATGGAAGCGCTTGGCCGCACCGAGCGCCCGTTTTACCTGCACCATCCCCTGATCGTAGACGAGAACAACAAAAAGCTCTCGAAGCGCGAGCTCGCCCACAGCCTTAGACAAGATAAAGAAGCAGGCATCACCCCCGAAACGCTTTTTGGACGCGTCTGCCACAAGGCTCACCTAACAGAAAGCGAATCTCCCCTTTCGCTGCAAGACGCGATTGCCCTCGTCGCAAGCACCCTCCCCGACCTGCATTGATGCGATATCCATAAATATGGGCTATAACAGGCGCCACATTGGTTAAAAAAATTTTATATTCGTGGCATGGCATTAACGTCACTGTCCGCTACAATAGAAAAAATTCGAGAGGAAGCAGCCGCCTTCGAAAATAGGGACCTTCTGCTTTGCTTCTCGCAAAAAAAGCAATTCCAGTCCCCATTGCTTTTGGGGAACGTCGACCTGTTTTTTGAATCTTGGCAAGACGACGCAAAGCCATACCCCCTCGACAGCTTTTTCCCCCTCTCGGCAAAATACGACGAAGAACGCCAAAAGTCCGACCTGACCAAGTTCCGCAAGGTTCTCCAATACAAGACCGAAGAATTTGGCAACCAGGACTTGTACATGGCCATGGGGTTCATCAAGTGGGGCGAAAAGTCCTTGGCCCCGGCGCTCCTGATCCCGCTCACGTATGACGCCGCCAACGATACCGTCGCCATTTCGGCCCGTTCGCCCATCGAAAATATTGCGCTTCCGACACTCGACGGGAGCATCCGCTTCCCCGTCGCCGCAGACTTCTACAAAAACGGCAACTTCGCCATCAAAAAGTTCCTCGACGCGCTCGAAAAGAAGATTGAGCCCAAGACGGACTGGAAGTTCACGCGCAACGGTTACTGCATCACGTTCTACAGCACCAACAGGCTTTTGCTAAAAAAGAACCTCGCCTGCGATTGCTGGAAAACTGCCAAAGTTGCAAACAACGAATTCTTTACGGCCACCATCGGGAACGACGGCTTTTTGCCGCAGCCTTCGCTTTTTGAAGAAACGCCGTACGACCAAGTCTTTAACCCGACCGACCATTACTTCCCTTACGTTACCGATTCGCAGACCAACAAAGCGACACTCGATGCGCTCAACAGCAATACCGCTTACGCCATCCAGACGCTCCCCGGTTCCGATAAGGCCAAGGCGGCCGTAAACATTGTCGCAGACCTCATCCAGCAAAAGAAGAAAGTCTGCATCATTAGCCGCAGGGCCATCACCAAGCAGAATTTCGAAAGTGCCTGGAAGCCCGAATTCCGTTCGTTCCAAGGCCCTGATCGCGACGAACTTTTGCCCAAGCTGAACGAAAGCCGCGAAAAGCTCGTGGCCTACTACGACGCCGTCAACCTCCCGCTCAAGCCGAGCGGAGTCAAGCTCACGGAACTGCTCGAAGAAATCGCAAAACTCAAGCACGTCAAGACGAAATTCTCAAGCGACCTTTTCCAGAACGTCGAGTACCTACGTTACAACAAGTTCAAGTCCATGCATTCGAGCCTCGAGCAAATCGCAAACTTGTTCTTTAACGCGAACGGCATCGAAATTTACAACGCCTTCCAAGGCGTCAAGTTACCCGCCATCTCGAACGACCGCAAGAACTCGATTGGCGAAGACCTGACACGCGCTTACGGTTTAATTGAAAAAATCAAACCCGTCATCGAAAGCATCCGCAAGTCCAAACTTTACCCGGAAGGCTTCAAGCTATCCGACATTCTCGAATTGACGAACACCTTCAAGAAGAACCTCGATAGCGACATGCCCGGATTCGAAGGCTGGGACCTCCATTCCAACGGATGGATCGCCTATCAGGACGATTTGACGGACTTGCCCAATTCCGGCGAACGCTGGTCGAGCTACCGCCGCAAAAGTTCTGATGTATTTACCGACGAAGCGATCGACACGGACATCCTTGTCGCAAGAGATGAATTTGTCGAAAGCCTCAGTTCTGCACTCAAGGGCCTTTCGGACCGTTACCGCAGACCCAAGCGTCTCATGCTCAGCGTCTTCAAGGATCCCAAGAGCATCACCTCCGACGAAATGCTCGTCGAAAAAATTGATGAACTCATCGAGATTCAGGAGCACCGCCGCAAGTACAAAGATTCCTCCGTGCTTGCCACAAGACTCTTTGGCAAGGACTGGAAATTCGAAAAGACGGACTGGAAAAATCTGGCGAACAAAATCCGCCACTACTACGCCTTCCGTTCTAGAAACAAGAACAACGACCAGATTGACCGTCTGATCAACATTCTTGAACAATGGCACTTGTTCTTGCCGTTTGCTAGCGAACAAGAAGTTTTGCAGACAAGCATCAAGCAGCTAGAACAGGATCTTGAGTCCATCAGCAAGTCCCTCAACTTGAGCGAATCCCTCGAAACGCTAGATGTGAGCTTGTGGGTCGAAAAGATTAGCGGTTGGGCAAAGCACTGGAAAGAGCAAGACATTTATCTTGAGCTTTGCGAACAGATGGACAACATCAGCGACTCGCCCTGTAATTGCCTCGCCCAGTTCGTCAAGGATTCCAAGAACGCCAGTCACGAAATCGCGACTTCATTCGCCCGCGCCTGGACCAACTGCCAGATGCAATCCGCCACGGCCGCATGCCCCGAACTTTTTGGCTGCTCTGCCAAGAGCCGCAAGCAAAAAGGCAACCAGTACAAAACGCTCTTGGACCAGTTCTGCAACGCGAACTTCCGCAGCATCCATGAACTAGCCGAAAAGAAGCCAGCATTGCTCCAGAGCATCACGCTTTCCAAGTCGTACGAGACGGACCTCGGAGCGTTCGACGTCACGCTGTTCTTGGACGCCGACTGCACGACGATTGCCGAAGCCATGCCGGGCATCATCAATTCCAAAAAGACGATTCTGTTCGGCAATCCGTGTTCGCCATCGCTAGAAATGCTCCCGATGGACGCCTGCAACATGGATGTTTCTTCGCAGTCCATATTCTTCAAGGACAACGTTCTTTCGGCAGCGCTCCGCAAGGGCATTGCGACAATGGCCATCGGCTTTACGACGCAGTACGCCGACCCCGCCCTTTTCAACTTTGCGAACAGCAAGATTTACGGCGGCGAAATGGCGCAGTTCCCGAATTCGACTCTCGCCAAGGACAAGCCGCAAACGGTCAAAGTCGTTCACGACAAGATTCTCACGATTGCCGAAAAAGCGGTGCAGCATGCCGCCAAGAATCCAAGCCAGACTCTCGGAATCGTCACGTTTAGTCCGGTACACAGTTTTGAAATCGAATGTGAAATCCAGAAACTTTTAGCGAAGTATCCGGCATCGGCAAAGTTCTTTACGAAAGGAAATTTGCAGAACAAGTTCTACGTCAAGACCGTTGAACGCGCCGCCGACTTGTACCGCGACGTCATCATTGTCTGCGTGGATATCAATGAAGCTACAAGCGCTGTCGGGAATCGCAAACTCTCCATTTGCACAACGCTTGCAAAACAAAAGCTTGCCTTGTACATGAACAACGAGGATTCCGAAAAGCTATCCAAGGCAAAGCCGGGACTTTTCCAGGAATGGATCAACAGTTTCAAAGCAAAGGTTACGAACAAGTCCGAAACCAACGCAGAGGTTTCCGCTTTCGACAAACAAATTAATGAAGTTTTCAAGAACGAAAACATTCCGTTCAAGGACTGCATTTCGCAGGGAGGTCTTGCGCTTGGACCGGTCGTCATAGACGCCAACAACCCCAAGCGGTTCCTCGCTGTTATCGAAAGCGACTGCAACTGCCAAAAGTACAGGGAATCCGTCGAAGACCGCGAATACATCCGCCCGAATACGCTTTCTAGGTTCGGCTGGAAGGTCCTCAACATGTGGCTCCCGCTTTGGAGTATCGCGAACGCCGACGAAAAAGAAAACCTCATTACGACGATCGCCATTGAACAAAGTGTCGCTCCGGCACCGGAAGAAGATACGCCCATCGACGAAGCCTCGCAGAGCAACCTTCCGGAAATCGAACCGTACACCGTCGAGCATCCTGCTAACGATGCAGGCGTCCCGCTGTTGGAAGTTTCTGCGGAATCGCTGATTGAGCAGTTGAGGTTCTATGTGGACCATGAGTCCCCGATTCACGGGGAAGTGTTGTTGCAGAGAATTCTGGAGTTGCACCACGTCGAGCCGGTTGGCGCCAAGACAAATACGTTCTTGGCGGGGGTCATCAAGCAGGCGCTACACCAGAAGCAGTTTATTAAGACGGGGCCGTTCTTCTATTCACTTACGAATAAAGATGTGAAGGCTAGGGACCGTTCCAAGAGGCCGGACAGTGAACGCAAGATGGCTTACGTCTCGCCCGAAGAACGCGCCCTGATCAAGCAGGACGAACACGGCCTCAAGCAAACCCTCGGATTGCTCTAAAAGGCGCCCCCGGCCGCGCTTCGGCATGGTTCGACTGGGCTCACCAACCAAGCTCAGCGACCTTAGTTGAGGTGACAGCTTGCATTGTCATGCTGGCCGGAGCAGTCTTCGCCTGCGATTTGTCATGCCGGCCTTGTGCCGGCATCTCCTTACACGGTGTTCCTCGCGGAACACGATACTCCCTCAACGTCATCCTGACGCCGAAGGCGGAAGGATCCAGTCGATGATCCAATCAAAAGTTGACTGGATGCTTCGCTTCGCTCAGCATGACGAATGCGGGGGCCGTATAAAAAAGGCGACCCCGGAAAAACCTTTAAGGCGAACGCTGCGACAAAGAATTCATTCTTTGACATTGCTGAGCCGTAGGTTTTGCATTAATGCAATAAATCCGGGGTGACAGTTGGCATTGTCATGCCGGACACCGTTCTCTTTGACCACTTAGTGCTTTAGCACTTATGTGGTCATGATCCGCGAATGGGGACGGCATCACCTTACACAGTCACTGCATGACGCAGGCGGGGGCCGTATAAAAAAGGCGACCCCGGAATAAATCCGGGGTGACATTAAGCATCGTCACACACGCAGTGACGTATGCGGTGCGCTTTAGCGGAGCTTTACGACAAACGCGTTGATGTTATAAGCGGAGAGTTCGCGGGCCTTGTCTTCGGCGACCTTGCGCTTCGTCCATCCACCACCACGGAGCTTGTAGAACGGCGTATCGAAGACGACCTGGATCGTATAACCCGTACTTGCAGTAAGCTGAGCCTTGCGTCTCTGAGCGGCATCAAAATCACCGACAGCTTCGAACTGGAGCACATAGTATCCATCAGCCTTATCGTTCTTGGCCGAAGCCTTGGCCGGAACAGCAGAATTGCTCGTCGTATCGCGGAGCGAAGCGCTCAAAACGGGCTTGTACTCGTTACCGCGGAAAAGAGAATCCATATCGGTGGGCGATCCGGCGTAAGCCAAAGCGCATAAAGAAGCTGCAATTAAAATCTTTCGCATGTGCAGAAATATAATAAAAAAGCCTCCCGCAAGGGAGGCTTTTTAAACGTTAGAGTTGCTTGTTACTTGACAACAAATGTGCTCTTACCGTTACCGTGGCGAACGCCCCACATTTCAGACTTGTCGTTCTTGTTCTTCTTGCCGTAAGGTCCAAGCTGAACGAAGGACTTGAGCTTAGAAATGTAAGCACCAGCACCCACGAGACGGTTGTCGTTAGACTTCATGTTCCACACAACGTAGAAGTTCTTACGGCTCTTGACGCAATCCTTACCATCGAAGTAGTAAGTATGGTTGAGTTCGTAGTTCTTCTTATCGTCGCAGTAGACGCGGCCCGTCTTGCTTGCAACGAAGGCACCGAGGTTCGTGAAGAATTCGAGTTCATAGTCGAAGTAGACTTCGCTCATATGAACACCGCCATCCTTGCCGAAGTATTCAGAGATTTCGTCAGTGGATTCAACCAAGGCGCCCATATCGGACTTGACATACCAGCCATGCGGCACAAAGCCATAACCGGCAACGCCATTGGTACCATCCTTGATCGAATTAGCAAAGTCGTTCAAGTCCTTGTTGGCGTCGAAGGTAAAGACGTCGACAACCGGGAGCTTAGCGGCTTCACTCGGGCTAAGCGGAACACTGGTCTTTGCTTCCGGCACGAGTCTTACAGCGTAAGCGCTCACGTCACCAGTAATCAAGACCCACGGAGACGGCAAGCGATCCTTAGAATCGTAACCCGTCATCACGTTCCATTCCGTAGTAGAGGTTTCACCGGCGATTGTTGCCACTGCGGTACGCATAGAGTCGGCACTCGGATCCTTCTTGTAATCGGACTGGTCCATGATAAGACCGATTCCATTGATGCCTCTCACGTGAATGTAGTCACCAGCCTGCGGGAAGTCCGACTTCGGGCTATAGAGGAGCGTCAAGTTAGAATCCAAAGCCTGGTCATAAGCACCTGCACCGAGCTTAATGAAGTCGAGGTACTTAGCTTCCTTACCCGTATTGATGTAGAAGGAATACAGGTTGTCGCCTTCAGCCATACCGGCAGTCGTCTTCATAGCCTTTTCAGAGAACAAGAGCTTCAACTGAGACAAGCCCGTCGATGCCGTATCGGTAATGGCTCTAGCAGAGACAATAACCGGAGCGATGCGGTCATAGATAACGCTTTCAGAAGAATCCTTAGCAAGGTCCGTAGCGCACTTACCGTCAGAGTTATACTTGGGGCAGTACGTTGCATGAGACTTAACCATACCAGCGCCACCCGTCTTTACAGACTTGGAAAGCGGCTTGCCGTTAAGGATAATTCTATTCAAGCAAGAATCAGCCTTTCCGCCAATGTTGCAGGTTGCACCGGCAACAATAGCTTCATGGTCAAAGACAACCGTATCCTGGCTATCTTCTGCCCAGTTAACGACAATCTTATCCGGGAGGGAGTCCCTGTGGAACGAACGATGGTAGTAAACCACAATGGAGTCACCGATACCGTCAAGATATTCCTGTTCCATGCTGAAGTACGGAGTCGGAACATTGTATTCGGAAGACGGCTTTTCACCATGCACGTCAAAGATATCAGCAAACTGCGGAATCGGAATAGGCGGTTCCTGGAACTGCAATTCGGTGTACTTAGCTCTAGTGTACTTGCTAGCCGGGCCAGCCACATCGAGAGTTGCCGTTTGACCATTTCTATCACGTTCGTAAACAATGCTAGAAGATACGTAAATCTTTGCACGACCATTTTCGAGCTGGAAACCAGAGAGGATACGCAAGCCCGGAGACATGTCAGAGCCAGCTTCCAAAGTGAACTTACATTCCGTGCACGGAGAGTTATCGCCCCTCAGAGCCAAGAGGTAGAATTCATAAGAAGAGCCCGTCATGCGCTTGTAATCCTTCGGATCCTGAGAAATCTGAGTGGTCGAAGTATCGTTCTTCACAAAGATAAGCTTCGGAGCGTAGAACATGACATCGGCCTTACGAGAAGCATTGCCGCTCACATAGATAGATGCCAATTCTTCGGATGCAGTGAGGTCATCCTGAGCGATGGTCGCATAGACGGTATCCAAACCGGAAGCACCAATCGTACGTTCCTTCTTACTAAAGTCAATCGGCTTCACCTTTCCGTCCACCTTTTCGAAGAAGGCGACATTCGGATTAGTAGAAATCAACTTATACTTAGTACCTTCAGCAGCTGCATGCATTTCGAGCGGGTCGGTGCAAGTAGCCGGATTCGAGCAAGGATCGAGAATTTCAGCAACATAAATCGGGAGCAACTGATCAACATCGTTCACAGAACCCGTGGAATCCAAACCAGCGGCCATCATCTGCTTCTGGAACGGATACACGAGGCTGTGGTTACCAGCTTCATCAACAGAAACAGCATCACGGTTAGCAACACCAAGAGAGCCGCTAATCTTGACTTCGATGGCCTGGGACTTAGTGCCAATCGTAACAATGAGGTAGTATCTACCGCCCTTGTAGTAACCCTTAAGGATTTCGGTATTGATGATCGGATCCACCGGATTCGTCACATCGAGACCGCCACCAGCCTGTCTCGGAGTAGTCTTAAAGTCTTCAGCAGAAATAAGTACTGCACCAGCATCCATACCCGTCTTATCGGTCGTGAACACATAGGAAATGTCAATGTTAGCATCGACAATTTCCTGGTCACAGTATCTCTTTTCCTTCTGAGACGGATTTTTTTCTGCAGCGCAAGAACCATCACCAGATTCCGTATAGCAGAAACCATAATGGAGGTTGCCATTCTTGGAGTAGTCTGCATGGTTCTTATCCTTGAACTCTTCGATACCATTGGACTGTTCGATATACATGTTCGTCTTGATACGCACGTTACTCATCGTCGTACGGCGGTCGCAGAAGAAGATGTCGATATCGTAGGAAGAGTCCACCTTGGCATTCGGCATAAACTTATCCAAATCCACATAACCCGGAGCAGCAAGGTGAGTACCACCAAGGTCCACAGCGAGCTTGTTATCGATAAACACCCAAATGTCGTCGTCACCACGGAAGTTGAACTTCAAACCATGCTTGAAGCGGAAGTTTGCATTTGCTTCGAAGCAGAAGTGCTGGTTACGGCCACCGTTCAGGGACTTATCACCTTCTTCGGATGTCCAACGAGCAGTTGCGCCATTTGCAGAGCTGAGTTCTTCTGTACCAGTCGTATACATCGGCCACTTGGCAGGAGCTTCCTGGGGGCAAGACCAACCAAAGACGCATTTGATGGAAGGATCTATTGTAGCAAAGAATTCTTCAGTTTCGGTACCACCGCCAAAATGTCCATCGCACTTATGACCACCATCCCAACCAGGGCCATTGCAAGTAATGTCGATAACCGGCATACCTTCAGTCGGATCAATTTCACGAAGTGCTGCGCCATAGTAAACAGGACCTTCAGCCTTACGCTTGGTACGAGCCGCCGGAACCGGAGTCTGGGTCGGGTCTGCAGCAAGGATAATAGCGTCGGTAGTACCTTCTACCGGATAGAAGCCACCTTGAACATCAACTGTAAGGCCTGGGCTAGTGAAGTAATCGGAATCGAATTCCCACTTGCCATCGGAAGCCTGCGTAAAGGGCATGTCAAAGCAGCTCTTTTCGTTTACGCCCTTTGTATAGTTGAACAACTGGTTAAAGTAAGCTTCGTCAATAAAGCACGTTTTACCCTTAGTCGAGAGCTCCGGCTTTTTCGTAACCGGATCCAAGGTCGATTTGACAAGACCCGGAGTAACACCAATGCAGTTATTAATAGCAGTAAGAGCCGTAGTCTTATCGACTCCCTGAGCGGCAGTACCAGTGGTAGCCTGGCAACCGTCATTAGAAGCACTGGCACCATCAATATAGCAAGAGAAGGACGGGTGCAAGCTAGCATCAGTATCGTAAATCTTAGCAGCCAACTTGTATTCGCAATTTGCGGCAATATCGGGAGCTTCAACATACCAACCCATATCGGTAGCCACAAGTTCTTTTGCCTTGTCTTCATCAGCAACAAAGTAGAGGGCATTATTATAAGCCGGTTCCATTGCATAAATGGTGAACATGGAAGCTAAGGGAATAGCTTCAGGTGTCAAACTTTCTTCCCATGCACCGTTTTTACCAATCGCGTCCTTGAACGGGTACGTATCATCGTCATCTCTGTGAATATAAACTTCAGACGGCAATTCAGGAACGTCGATATAGCGTCTGTAATACCAGCCGCAAGTCTTTCCGACGTACATTTCGTAATCCTGACCATCTTCATAGATCATCGGAGTGGAGCTTTTCCATGTCTTATTATCCGGCAAGAACACGTAAAAGTCCTTGATTACAGGCTCAGAATCCAACTTAACATAGACCTTGCCAGCCTTTTTGACATCCGGATGTTCCATAATCCAGACTTCTGCACTATCCTTATCACCAAAGGTTGCGCAAGAGAAGCCTTCGAGTTCAGGCTGCTGCGGGCTCACATTGACGCCATTCTTCGTCAAGCAGTTGCCATTCGAGCAACTATATTCTTTTGTGCTAGAAATGAAAAACGCAGCACCATTGTTGGTACCGACAAGCTTGGAATCGGCCATTGAGAACGTAGACCAACCATTAGCATCAGGCTTAGGAATTTGGAAAGTACCGCCACCAACGCCGACATAAGCCGTAGACCAGCCTTCGGGAAGCTTAAAGTGAATCGTAGGCGAACAGACTTTCTCTGTACAACCCGGATTATTATTACCCATCGTTGCTTTTTGCGGGTAACACAAGTTAGCCCATGCTCCCTGAGCTCCAAGGAGAAGCAGAACTAGCATCAATGCAAAATTTTGCAAAGCGTTATATCTTACTTTCATATTTTTTTCCATTTGTGTTCTTAAGCCACTGAGGCAAACAAAAAGACCGGCCTTCTTGAAAGCCACACCGTCACGAAATCTACTTTTTTATAAAGGAAAAAGGAATTTTTTCTTTTAAAGATATGTGAAAAAAAATTTAGGTTTAGTATATCCAAGGTAAAATCACAACATTTCAACAGGTATGTTAATTTAAAATTACAAACCTCAATTCGTAACAAAAAATTTATGTGATATATATCAAATACTTGCGCATATATTTAGATTTGATTTGTAAAAAAAGGATTTGATATGGAAGACGAGACCATCATGAGCAACGACAACACCATCCGTTTTGAACAGATGGTCACCCATCCGCATTTGATAGTCCTGTACCCGCAAAACGATTTTGCGCAGATTCCTCTCGAAAGAGGGACTGTGGTTCTCGGTCGCGGCCAAGACGCCGACATCCGATTCGAAGACGAACTCGTGAGCCGTAGGCACTGCGCCCTTTCTTTTGACGGGAGCAGCGTCACGGTCGAAGACCTCGGCAGCACCAACGGCACGTTCGTAGACGGTAATTTCATCCACAAGCAGATTCTCGATTCCGACAACCGCCTCCAGATCGGCAAGATGGTCTTGAAGGTCGCCTACAAGGACCCGAGCGAAGAAGCGTTCAGCCGTGAAATTTACGAAGCCGCCACGACGGATTCGCTGACAGGGCTTTTGAACCGCCAGGCATTTATGGACCGTTCGGCTGGGGAACTCGTGTACGCCCGACGCAACAATACGTTCGTCCATGTGATGATGATTGACGTGGATAACTTCAAGCGCGTGAACGACACCTGGGGCCACCAATGCGGTGATTTGGTTTTAAAGGACGTGGCGCGTCTGTTGAACGACGAGAAGCGCGATTCCGACTTGCTTTCGCGATATGGCGGTGAAGAGTTTTTGCTCCTTATGAACGGGATTTCGCCGGACGACGCGAAGAAGCGCGCCGAAAAGCTGCGTACGACGATCGAGCAGCACATTTTCTCGTGGCAGGATACGATTATTCCGGTGACGATTTCCATCGGGATTTCGTCGCGCCAAGGTTTTGCGATTGAGCAGATCAACGAGTTTATCGCCGAAAGCGACAAGCTGCTGTACGTCGCCAAGGACTGCGGCAGAAACCAGGTCATCACCGCTTAGAAAAACGTGTTCCGTCAGGAACTCCGTGTAAGGTGATGCCGGGATATGCCCGGCATGACATTGCCGACTGTCACCCCGGATTCATTCCGGGGTCGCCTTTTATACGGTTCCCGCATTCGTCATGCTGAGCGCAGCGAAGCATCCAGCTAACTCTTGATCGGATCATCGACTGGATCCTTCCGCCGTCGGCGTCAGGATGACGTTGAGGGAGTATCGTGTTCCGCGAGGAACACCGTGTAAGGTGATGCCGGAACGGTGTCCGGCATGACATATTGCGTTAAATTCTTGGGATTTTCTTGAGTTCGGCGCGGAGCATGATCATAGCGATGAATGCCGTTACGCAGTCAGCGATGGGCTGCGCCATGAACACACCTCGGAGCCCGAAGAATCGCGGCATAATCAACAGGAACGGAATCAGCAAGATGATCTGGCGGCAAGCGTTCAGGAACATCGAACGCCAAGCCTTGCCCGTCCCCTGGAAAAAGTTACCCGACACCATTCCAAGCGGCACAAACGGCATCATGCAAATGAACGTACGGAGCGCCTTGCAAGTAAGTTCCTGCATGTTCTTGTCGTTCGGCACAAACGGCGCCACAAACGAAAGCGTATTCGTCATCACCAAGAGCCACGCCACGATGATAAAGGCCAGTGCATAGAGCATAGTGAACTTGAGCGCATCACGCACGCGGTTGTTGTACCTCGCCCCATAATTGTACCCGATAATCGGCTGCGAACCCGTCACAAATCCCATCAGCGGGAGGATGATAATCGAGACGATACTCATCAAAATGCCAAAAGCGGAAATCGCCTGGTCGCCACCGCCCATACCATTCACCACTTGCAAGTCCAAATCACCATAAGTCGTGAGGCTGCGGGCCATAATCGCGTTCAAAAGGCTGTTGCTAATCTGCATAATGCTAGGCGGGAGGCCCAAAATCAAGATCTTGCGCACGTACGGGAGGCGGAGTTTCATAAAGCGGCGGTTGACCTTGATCGGGGTCGTCTTTTTCATGAAGAACTGCATCACGGCAAGGCCGCCAATGAGCTGGCTCAACACGGTCGCCCAGGCTGCACCTTCGATGCCCCAGTGGAGCTTCATGATGAAGAGCCAGTCCAAAATCACGTTACTGCCAGCACCAATCATCACACGGGTCATAGCCGTTTTCGGGTGACCCATACTGCGGATAAAGTGGTTCATGCCCGGCACAATCGTCTGGAAAATCGCACCGCACAAGATAATGCGCATATAGCTCGAAGCCACCGGCAAAAGCTGGTCGCTCGCGCCAAAGAGCTTGAGGAGCGGCACCATGAAAATCTGGCCCAGCACAAAGGAACTCACCGCCATGATGATAAGCATGACGAAGGAGTTGTTGAGGATGATGGCCGCCTGCTGGTACTTGCGTTCGCCCAAACGGATGGCAAAAAGCGTGTTGCCGCCCACGCCAACCATCATGGACATGGCCATGATAAACAGCGCAATCGGGAAGCAGATAGTGATACCGCCGATGCCGAGGCTACCGACGCCCTGCCCCACGAAGTAACGGTCTACGATATTGTAGAGCGCTTCGACGAGCATGCTGATGATGGCGGGAACCGAAAACTGCATGACAATTTTCGGGATGCTTGCCGTCCCCATCGCATTGAGCTTTTTGTTGTTTATAACTTCTTCCATAAACACACCCATATAGTGACGCGACTTTTCGTTTTTTCGCTATTTTCGGCGTTTTGATGCGCGGCACTTCGATTTTACGGGCGCAAAGATAGAAAATTAATGTTTACGTTCCAATATATTTAAAGCTTTTTCAATGATGTCCGGGGAGAGCTTGAAGATGTCGCTGAGGGTCTGGACACGGTCTGCGGGCTCGATTTTCGTCATTTTGGAGCCTGTAGCGTTGCGGACGACGAGGTTCCCCTTCTGGTAGTAATACTGCACGCCCTTTTCGCGGTCGAGGCGGTTCAGAACCGGGTACGTCATCATTTCGCGGTAGAAGCTTTCGTTCCAGTGGTGCTTGAATTCGTCAACGGAAACGCCTTCGACGGGATATTCAAAACGGAGCTTCATGGGGGCGCCAGCGCCACCCGTCCAAAGTTCCATCGATTCGAGCGTCGGGCGCACGAGACGCACGCAGTTCGGGGAAAGCGGGAAGAAGGCTTCGCCGGCGCCGAAGGGCTGCGGGAACGGCATGAGGAGCGGGTCAAAAATCAGGTAACCGGGGTCGAGGAGGTACGAGTTAGACGAGAGACGAGAGACGAGAGACGAGAGAGGTGATCCCGCCCCGGAATAAATCCGGGGTGACATGGAGTCCGGGATGACAGCTTGGGGGGTGACAGCGCCACAATCCGGGTCAGGGAGAATCAGGGCGCAGTGGATGTTGCGTTCTTTGCGCTTGTGGCCCATCACCAAACGCGGTTTAAAGCCCATGTCCGTGAGCGCCTGGTACATGTGCCATGTCATGCTGAAGCAAGTGCCCCCGCCCATCCAAGAGTCGATATCGTTCTGGTCGCTATCGTCGAGCTTGCGGGCACCAGTCGCACTCCCCGTCTGTTCCAGACGGATGATTTTCGTCAAGTTCTCGTAGGTGATGTTCGAAACTTGATTGCAGAGGTCCACGACCTTTTTCATGTTCTCGGGAGTCATTGTACCAGGTGTCAGGTTTTAAGGGTCAGGGGTTAAAGGTGATCCCGGAACAAGTCCAGGGTTAAAGGTGATCCCGGAACGGGGTCCGGGATGACAGTTCGAGGTGGCAGTCCGGGATGACAACATCATTCGGCGGAGAATCCCAACATGCCACAGATTTCGGGGCCGATGACGCCCTCTTGAATGGCAATCGAGAGCAAACGCTGTTCCAATTCTTGCGGCGGGAAGCGGAGCCCGACAGAAGCCGCATTTGCATTTTCAGCATTGCCGCCTTCCCCAAGCACAGCCGATTTCGCCTCTTGCACGAGGAGTTCTGCCAGAGCCGCATGGAGCGCGAGCGACGTATCGATGTACTTGAGGTGCGTCGGTTCCTCGAGAACAAAGTTCAGAGGGCCTTTAGCATTCAACACTTTTTCAGCAGGGATCGCCTCGCCATATTCGTCTTCAACGCCCATGTTCGCCAGCACCGCCGACGTCGAAAGGAGCGATTTTTGCAATTCTTGAGCCGCAAGAGCGTTTTTGACCCCCGTCGCGGTCACTACAAAGTCAGCCTTTTCAATCAGCGCATTAACGGCAGCATAGTCACGGCAATCGACCACATTGACGCCATTTTGCACCAAAACCGCCGAAAAGTCCCCCGCAGGCATGGAATTTGCGAAATTTTCTGACTTTTCCAACTGCAAACGGCTCAAATCCGTCACGACGGAAACGACGCAACCACGACGCACGCCCTGGAGCGCAATGCCAGACCCGACTTTTCCACTGCCAAACACGAGGAGGCGCTCGCCCTCGAAACCAGCCCCATCAGCATCACTCGTTCCATAACCGAGCTGTTCCAAAGCCCTAAAATAACCGTCCCCCGTGCCTAAAGACGTCTCAATCCGCTTGACAATCCCGCTATCGGCCACATAAACGGGCTTTTTCGCCTCTTTATAATACTGTACGCCCGAACGGGTCAGTTCCACAAAGCCGATTTTCGGGTGGAGAGACGCAAAAGGCCCAGCGCAATCCAGCACCAAGTCCACAAATTCACCGCGAGACTCCGCTTCGAGCATTTCGGCCGGAGTTACAACAGGCACACCCCATTCTGCCATAAAATCGACAACATCGGCGTCGTTTATTCCGGAGTTCCCGACCAAAAGATCGGCCCCGCCCGCCACGAGAGCTCGGTATTGCGTCATTGTATTGCGGAAAATCGGGGTTGCCACAAGCACACGGAGGCCATCGAACGGGCGCGTTTCACTCCATTTCCTTTGGAGAGCCGCAAGAGCGGGATACTCGTTTTTCTCGTAAACTTCGTCAAGAACGGAGGAAAGAATCGACAGTAAATCCATAGAGGCAAATATAGGTTTTTGGTCGGCACCAGTGTAGAGGATGTTGCAACGTTATACAACAAAAAGAAATTTAACGTGACACGGTTCCCTATATATAGGGGTAAATTAGTTTTCGCATAATACAAAATAAACCTCAATAAGGTGTGGATAATGAACTACAAGAAACTTTCAGCCGCTGCAGTCGCAGCAGGTTTGTTTGCGACCGGCTACGCATTCGCCCAAGATGCAGAAATTGCCACATGGGCAGGCTTCCGCAAGGGAGCAGTCTCTTTCACATTCGATGACGGCGCTCCGAGCCACGTGAGCGATGCCGCCCCGCTGTTCGACAAGTACGGCTACAAGGGCACTTTTAACCTGGTGGTGAACTGGAACCCCGACTGGAGCGGTTTTGGCAACATGGCCAAGAACGGCCACGAAATTGCAAGCCATAGCAATAGCCACGGCAACAACATGAGCGGTGAAGAAGCCTCTTCGAAGAAGAATATCGAAGGCCACATCCAGCAGAAATACGGCATCATCACGGTCGCCTACCCGAACTGCAACGTTCCGAACGAAAGCGCCGTTTTGCAGAACTACATTGTGGGCCGTATCTGCAACGGTAGCTGGCAAGGCGGTTCCGATGACATGGGCAAGGACGGTCCCTCCAACTGGGCCAAGGTTCCCGCCATCATGACCGGAAGCCAAGGCACAAACGACATTCAAGGTCCCTTGAAGAGCACCGTCAACAAAGGCGGCTGGGTTGCATTCCTTACGCACGGATTCTCGGGCAAGAACAACGGTTCTGCCACTTACTCGCCCACGGACCTCAGCACTATCGAAGGCGCCCTCAAATACGCCAAGGAGAACGACAAGGACGTGTGGGTAGCACCGATGGGCCACGTCGCCATGTACATCAAGGAACGCAAGGCTTCCAAGATTGAACCGCAAGACGGAGGCGCCGCAGGCACGATGAGCTTCAAGCTCTCGCACTCCATTGCCGACAACATTTCCAAGTACGACTACCCGCTTTCTATTCGTGTCAAGAGCGATTGGAGCAAGGTCGAAGTCACGCAGGGCGAAGCAAAGCTCGAATCCAAGGTGGACGGCGGCTACATTTACTTCGATGCAGTGCCGAACGAAGGCACCATCGTCGTGAAGAACGCTAACGCCGCTCCAGAATCCAGTTCCAGCGCCGAAGCACCTACAAGCTCCTCTAGCGAAGCTGCAGTCTCAAGTTCCAGCGAAACGAGCGCCATCCATCCGTCGGCATTCGAAAATCGCGGTATCGCCGCATACGTTGACAACAACGGCTATATCACGGTCCAGAACGCTCAGGGCATGAAAATCACCGTGTTCAACAGCCTCGGTAACGTTGTCCGCACCACCAAGGGCATCGGCTGCGAACAGAAGGTCTACACAGGCGCCAAGGGCATGTATATCGTGAAGATCGGTAACAACGCCAAGGCCGTGAACATCAAGTAGTCCTAAAAGTTTGTCGTTTAGGGAAGCCCGCTCCTATTGGAGCGGGCTTTTTGTTTTCAAGGAGTTCTCAGAGGGTTTCCTCTTCGGTTTTACAATGATCAATAAGCTTTGAAACCCATTTTTTCCAATATGGATCATAATAGACATCCGTTTTCGCAAAAACTTTGCAAACAGCATTCGCTCTAAAGGTTCCATCATCAAGATCAACCCACCCTACTGCAGATTCTGAATAAGAACCGTTTTCGATAATACAATCCGCCTTAAATTCCATCTCATCGTAAAAATCGTAAGTGTACAAGGACTTGTAAAAGACGACTCCATCCGCAGTAGCAACCGCACCAAGCTGATAAAATTCGGGTTGTTTTTTTTCAAGTTTAAACTTCAAACTACATCTAAATTCTTTTAAAGAAGCATAACTTATCATTTCCACAGGCAAATGCACAACACCAGATTCTTCCTTCATCGAGACAAAAGAAAAATAGTACAGCGGATCGAGATCAGGATTATCAGCCGGACTCGGTTCGCAAGACATACAAGAATCAACAAAACCATTTTCCAAAAACGACTGAACCAATCTATTATAGGATTCTTGAGCATCAACAGAATCAATAAATTTATGACTGCCTACGCCTCCCATAGCATACGCTTTACCAGATTGAGTTTTATAAATATCAACCATCATTTCTGGAGCTGTATTTTCCAGATCGGAACAAGCACAGAATGCCGCCATGACACTCAACGTTATAATCGAAAGAAAAATGTTTTTTGAAAGATTCATAGAAATTTGTATTCAAATGAAAGCCCTCTACGATAGAAGTGGGCTTCTTGTTCGGTTGATACGATTAAACATAAATAGCTCCCGCTCTCACGAGCGGGAGCCAACTTTATTTCAGGAGATATGGGATTTAATTATTACCATCCTAAACTGGGACCGTCACATTTTTCAGGAGGACAAGACACTTGAGGAATTCTCATTTCAGGCACGATATCGGACCTGCAATTATTGATAACATACGATGCATATTTTTCCCAACGGGAAATTCTTATGGGATTCTCATGCAAACTAGGCAAAGTACACCTTAATTCGGGCTGACGTTGAGTATCAATACCCCTCGCCGACTTAAAAACAGTACCACCATCAGCAATACAATCCTCAACAAACTGGTTCAATACAAGAGAATCTCTACTACTGTAATCCAAATCGATTTTTGCATAAGCGTCATGTGCATAAACGGTAAGGTGTTCCATGAATTCAAATACACTATCATTTGACACAAACCATTTACTTTCATTCCAACAATTGAGGGATTTTATCAAATGCCAACCGTCACCCATTTTAGTAGCATTCTCAATTAACGCAATCGGTCCATATATTACACCATTTTCATCCTGCATAGAATAAAAATCTCCGTAGAGCGAATAAGCCTCAAAGTCATGATAACTATAGTACACCCAACCTTTCTCTGTTTTATACGAAGTATTAATTGTATCCACAGCAATTATGCTGTTCATCGTTCTATTATAAGTATCATCGCCTTCAAGCACTTGAGTAGAACGTACTTTTCGAGTTCTATCTTCATTTAAATCGCTAGAGATAATCACAGTAGTCACAACATTGGGCTTAGAAGATTCTTTTACAAGAGTCGCCGTTTTACTTGCAATTTCTTTTTCATCCAAATGCACGGCCACAGAATTCGCCTGTTCGTCTGCTCCGACAACGCTAGAATCGGAACAAGCACTCAACGCCCCTGCGGCACTCAACGCAGCAAACGTAAGCGGAATGATTTTTTTGAAATTCATAGGAATTCTCCTTTGATATTTTTTGAAATTCATAATTTTCCTCCTTACACTTTTTCCGTCAACGGAAACAACTGTAAATTCAAACGATAAACTTGATTGATGTTTTTGCATTCGCTGGCTATTGTAACGGCCTGCCTGCGGCAACTATTGACAGCATCCGAAACACGTTTGAGAGCATCCGCATCGACACCAATGGTCACACCAGAAATATTACGCTCTGCCGGATCAATTATATCGATTGCCTCACGAGCAAGGTCTATCATCTGGCGGTTCATGGAACGGAGAGCTAGGGCAAGCGAGTCACTGGAACCCGTGATGCTATTGTCCGTCTGTTCGTATTCATATTCGCCCTTCGTCCTGAGGAAATTCAATCGCACCAGCAATTTCAACGCATCACGAATTTCTTGCGCTGCAAAATTGTGCTTGATTTTCTTAGCGAGATCGCTAGGAAGCGCGCCCGGCATCAACGGGGCAAGTTCACGAACGATAGAATTCACAGCAGATTCGTAATAATCGAACGCATCGGCATTCAAGACACGCGCATGCTGTTCTTTGGCAATTTCTTCCATTTTACGGAATGCCTCTTTTTTCTTATCGTCATCCTTCGCGTTCGTAAAATCAACCATGTGTTTGAAGTACTCACGTTCATATTCGCTAAGTTCCATAGCCTTAGCTACCTGCGGCACGCCCACGCGGCTCAAGGCACTTTTGCCGTCGCACACAAGCTTGAGGTACGAGGGAGACGAGAAACCGGCCTGTTTGGAAAATTCTCTCCAAGAGAACGCCGATGTCTTTTTACGCCATTCGAAATAATCAAGCATATACTTTCGGTAATCTTGATATTCGGTGATTGGTTTCATTTACAACCTCCTTTACAAGAGCAAATATACAATCATTTATTTAAAAAGCAAATAGCAAAATGATACAAAAAGCTAATTTTTAAAGTTTTTTAAAGGATTTTTCAGCAATAAATAAAGAAATTTTTCTATATGAATCATTTAAACGCCATATGTAACAACGAGGGTAAATTTCCATACAAAAAAACTCCCGCTCTTAAGAGCGGGAGCCAACTTTCATTTCAGGAGATATGGGATTTATTATTCTATAGGGAACCAAAATTCATTGAGACTTTTCGTTGACACGCAATTGTCGATAATATACTTAGCGTACTTGTCCCAATAAGGATCCTTATAGGTTTCAACACCATTGACCTCTTCGGAATTGACAATACAAGCAACCTGGACATCGCCGTCAAATCCACCAACTTCACCATTTTCAAGAATGCAATCCTTTTTGAATTCCTCTATGAGAGTAAAATCCGCCGACATCAAATATTTAAAAGCTTTATTCGGAAGGTAATTTGGAGCCGATTTTCCATTGAAATAAACTTGATAAAGAGTATTAAATCCTTCCTGTTCAATTAGACAATTAACCTCTTTAAAATTCACACCGAAACTTGAAAATATTTCTCCATGAAGAAAACCTTCCTCATCCTTCATTGCCAAGTAAACATTAGAACGACTGTCTCTAGTAGTATCAGAATAACGTACGGTAGGATCGAAATCAATGATTGACTGAGTAACCCCATCAAAAGTTTCATGGGCAGTCACAGAATCTGTTTGATAACAGCCCACACATCCTGCGGTATGACTATAGGTCACCGCAGTTCCTTTACTAACACTTCTGAGAGCCGCCATAGCACTTTTTTCTTTAAAGATCCATTCACCTAGAGAACCCGAAGAACCCGGCGTTACAGACGAACTAGATCCTATTGCCACCGAGTTGTCCTGCGAGTCGGCTCCGACAACGCTAGAATCGGAACAAGCGCTCAACGCCCCTGCGACACTCAACGCAGCAAACGTAAGCGGAATGATTTTTTTGAAGTTCATAAGAAGCCTCCTTGGATTTTTTTTGAAATTCATAATTTTCCCTCCTTACACTTTTTCCGTCAACGGAAACAACTGTAAATTCAAACGATAGACCTGATTAATTTTATTGCACTGGCTTGCGACGGCAATAACTTGTTTATAACAAGAATTAACGATATCCGAAATACGTTTTAATGCAGATTCATCAACGCCAACGGTCACGCCCGAAATATTACGTTCGGCAGGATCGATTTTGTCAATGGCTTCGCGAGCAAGGTCGATCATCTGGCGGTTCATGGAACGGAGCGCAAGCGCAAGATAATCGCTAGAACCCGTAATGACTTTATCCGTCTGCTCGTAAACGTTTCCGCCTTTATCCTTGAGAAATTTCAGCTTTACCAAAAGCTTGAGCGAATCGCGAACATCCTGAGCCGTGTAGTTGTGTTTAATCTTTTTAGCAAGCCCACCCGGAAGCGAGCCCGGCATGATTGGCGCCAATTCACGAACGATGGAATTTACGGCCGATTCATAATAATCGAAAGCATCGGCATTCAAGACGCGAGCATGATGCTCATTCGCAAGAGCCTCCAATTTACGAAATGCGTCTTTTTTCTTGTCATCGTCCTTTGCGTTTGTGAAAGCGACCATGCGTTTGAAATACTCACATTCAAACTCACTCAATTCCATGGCGGCAGCCACTTGCAGCACGCCTACACGGCTCAGGGAACTTTTACCGTCGCATACGAGTTTCAAGTACGACGGCGAAGAAAATCCAGCCTGCTTAGAGAACTCGCGCCAAGAAAAAACGGATGTTCTTTTGCGCCATTCGAAGTAATCAAGCATGTACGCTCGGTAATCTTGATATTCGGTGATTGGTTTCATTTTCAACCTCCTTTTACGAGAACAAATATATGTTCATTTATTTCAAAAAACAAGGTAAAAATGATACAAACATAGCGATTTTTAACCAAATTCAGTAATTTGCAAAATTTTCAAAAATTTCAAAATACAGATGAATCACCATATTTTTATATGAATCACCCAGTGTACATATGCAACAATAAAAGGAAAAAAGGCGACGGCTTTTAAATTTCTAACTTTGGGGTATGAAACCGTGGAAACTGTTGGATTCAGAATTTTTGGTAGACGCCCCGTGGCTGAAAGTCGCCAAGGAAAAGTGCGAACTGCCGAACGGAAAGGTTATCGATGACTTTTATACGTTATGGCAACCGGACTGGGTGCTGATTCTTGCCCGCACAACAGAGGGCAAGTGGGTCATGACGGAGCAGTACCGCCACGGCACGGGTAAGATTGCGCTGGAATTCCCGGCAGGGATTATCGACAAGGGCGAAACGCCGGAAGAAGCGGCACTCAGGGAACTGCAGGAAGAATGCGGGTTCGGGACTGTTAAAGGTGATCCCGGAACGGAGTCCGGGATGACAGAAAAGGGTGCGGCCGGGGTGACAGCGTACATCGGGAGTTTTCCGGTGAATCCGGATAGGCATCGCGGAAAGTACCACGTGGTGTTTATCGACGGTGTGAAGCGCCTGGGCAAAACGAAATTTGACGAGACCGAAGACATCGAAACGTTCCTGTACACCGACGAAGAACTCCAGGCGAAAATTGCAGACGGGACATTCAACCACCCGCTTCAAATTGCAGGCTACTTCAAGTGGGCATTAACAAAAAGACAAAGTAAAGCCGATGCCGGAACGGAGTCCGGCATGACATGCTAAAAATGCGTTCCATCCGCCTCCCGATTCTAATTCTCGGGCTAAACGGCGTTCCCGGTTTTGCACTTTTCAGACACTTCAACAAACTATATGGAGCATCAGGAACGGCGCCGGGCGTTATCGGGATCCGCCCCGTCAAGCATCCATGCGTTTTTGGCGAAAACGTCTTTGCGGTCGACGCCGAAGAAACGGAACGCCTCGGCGAACTTTTCGAACAGTACCATTTTGGCACCGTCATTGACGCTAGTGGGAACTGCGCCCTCAAGGCATGCGAATGCGACCCCGCCCGTAGCAGGCTCCTGAACTACAGCCAAGGCGTCGATGCGGCCACATTCGCCGCACGCTTTGGCGCCACGCTCATCCGCATTTCGGCAGACATGGTCTTTAGCGGCGACGAAAAGACAAAGCCGAACCGCCCCTACGTCGAAACGGACCCCAAAGACCCCATCCACAATTACGGCAAGCATCAAGCTGAAGCCGAAGACGCCATTACTGCCATCAAGCCGGACGTCGTGATTTTGCGAGTGCCGCTCCCGATGGACTATGCTCCCGGTGGCTGCGCAGGCGCCATCGACTGGATCACGTACCGGTTCCGCCCCGGACGCCCCGCAACGTTGTTCACAGACGAATTACGCAATCCGCTTTCGGGCCCGGATCTCTGCCGCACCGTGCAATACATTCTGGAACATGAATTTCCCGCAGGCATTTACAACTGCGGTGGGCCTCGAAGCGTTTCGCTGTACAATGTCGGGCAAATCGTAAACGCGGTCGGTGGCTACCCCGCCGAACTCCTTCACGGAGTGCCGCGCATCGAAGGCGGGCCCATGCCCCCGCGCGTGGGTGACATCAGCATCAATTCAGAAAAACTTTACCGTTTGCTGCCGCCCGGATTCATCAAGCCGTGGCCAGCATTTGACTGGCTCGTACCTGACAGTTTCGATTGGCACAAGACGTTTGGCCGCGATATCACGGACAAACGCAAAATGGGCAGCGACGAAGCGATTACGAACTTACTTATTAACGGGATTGAGATCCAGTAAACGCTTTTTCGCCTCGTTCTTCATCATCTCCATGGCGAAGGTTTCAGAGCTGTTCGTGACGATGATTTCTGAACGCGTTTCGCGGCTTGCGGAATCGTAAATCATCTTGCCGATGCAAATCACGTAAATGATCGTCCCGTCCTTGCGCTTAAGGCGGTGTTCGCAATACGCAATCGGATTGTTCGCCAAGGATTCCGCCACAAAACAAAGGTATTCCGTCAAGTCTTCCGGCGGAATCAAGTCTTGCTGCTGCATTTGATGTTCCTTGATATCTTCCCTAGAATATCCGGTCAACTTTTCGAAGTTGTCGTCCACATCAATAATCACATTATGCGGGTTCAGCACGTAACGGCTGTACACGATCTTATGGACATTATGCCCGACCGTTCCCGGTTCGCGTTTTAGCGCCTTCGACTGCTCCGACGCCGTATCGGCAGGCGTCTTCAGTTTTTCTTCGTCAGGAATAACATTCCCCACCATGCTACGGCAAATAGGAACAAATTCTTTCACCAAGTACGGGTCGAACTGCGTGCCGGCACAGCGTTCCAGTTCCGCAATCGCTTCATCTACCGACTTTGCGGCCCTGTAAGAGCGGTTGCTGACCATCGCATCGAACGCATCGACAACGCCAATAATTCTCGACAAGAGCGGAATTTCTTCTTGCTTGAGTCCATCCGGGTACCCCTTGCCGTCCCAACGTTCGTGATGGTGCAAAATCATGTCGGCGATTTGATTCAAGCCCTTGGAGCTCTTGGCAATCTGATAGCCCTTGTGAACGTGGGTCTTGATGTAATTCCATTCGTCGTCGGTCAGTTTGCCCGGCTTATTCAAGATGTCAAGCGGCACGCCGATTTTACCAATGTCATGCAACAGGCAAAGGAGCGAAAGATTACTTTGCTGTTTATCCGTAAGGCCGATCCGTTTTCCGAGTGCAGCACCCATACGTTGTGTACGGCGGACATGCGCTTCGGTATCGCTATCGCATTCCTGCAAGGCCCTTTCAAGCGAAGTCAAAAGTTCAGAATGAGCAGAACCCTTGTCCAACAACTTTTTCTGGCTCAGCGTTTGCGAAGCCGAGTCCACCACTTCAAGAATATCCGAATCATGCGATTCGACTTCGTCGACGGCGTACTGCAACTTGCAATTCAGCGCCGCCTTGATGGTTTTCATAATATTTTCGACTTCGTCCAGTTCCATGTGGTTCGCGAGGACGATCAGTTTTGCATCTTCGCCACGGACAAAGTACGACCACTGCGGGAAATTCTCACGCAGAGCGTCAGCGAGATCTCGCAGCATGCGGTCACCGGCATTACGCCCCTCGGTATTATTCAACACAGAAAGGTTGTTCAAGTCGCAGACAATCAACGTCAACGGGTAAATGAATGACGAAGATTCCTTTTCGACAAGAGCCTTAAAACTTTCCCAACTGCGGAAGCCCGTCAGCAAGTCCGTCTTCATGACCGTGTCCGAAAGGACAAACAAATTGGCCAGTTCACGTCCCTTTCCGTCCCTAATCTTGCGGTAATCGCAGCGGACCGACTTGGATTTTTCATTCTGAGGAATGTAGCACTGCACAGAATACACATCCCTAGATGTCAACAGTTTAATATTGCAGGCTTTAACGAACTCTTCCTGACGCAACAACTCATTGAAGTTCACGCTAGGGACAAGATGCGCCGATTTTGTATTGTGGAAAATGAACGAGCCCTTGTAATCAAACAGGACAATCCCCTGCTCAATATTTTCAAATACATTGTCCTTAAAATAGTTCAACACATCCATCACGGCATACCGGTATGACACGTATGCGCAAATCGGGAGCAAGCAATAGAAATGGATGGAATAATCCAGTTCGACCGCCGTAAACATGTCGAGCAAGAAATTCAGCAAAATAAAGATCGAAACAGAAATCATCACGCCCTGGTAGCGCTTTTTAAAGACCTTCGGCGCCCGGAAGAACCGAAAGACCACAAGTCCCATCGAGAAAAGGAACATCGCTAAAGCCATGAAATGATGGTAGTAGTAAAGAACACCCTTGTTCGCCGTATGAAGATGCAAAATGCCTAAGCCCGGTTTGCAACCCAAAGCCCAGCCAGTGAACGGGTTCACAATCCAAATCAAACAATCAAAAGCCAACGCGACTAAAATGACCTGCAACAAGATTCGGGTCCAGCGGGCATTCGACACATGCGCATAGTCCATCATGAAGCGCATAAATGAATACATCGCCACGGCAATGCTCACAAAGCAAAATGACGATAGAACAGAAAACTTGCCGGGGTGATCGACATAAATGCGGCACATGTAAAAAACAACCGACAATACGCCAAAAAGGGCACTAACGGCATTCCATTTTAATTCAAGCTTTTTGGATTTTACAGAACACAGCCCAACATAAAGTGCTGCCGCAATAACCACAAGTGATATAACAATAAAAGTAATAAGACTTCCATCATACATAATGCGCTCCCGAACATTATTTATACCATATACGAAAAACTAATCTTTTTTTACGCAATAGCAATGCGAAAAATCACAAAATAGGCTATTCAAGCCCTAAAAAGGCGGAATTCGGGCAAAAAGTGCCAATTAAAGGAATTTTTCTACGAAATTTCGATGGATATTCTTGTCGCCGTACTTGTCTTCGGGCGATTGGAGTTCTTGGGGAGTGTAGCCGCTGCGGAGACTTTTGAGGACGATTTTTCGCGAAGGTTCGTCGTAACAGAAATTGACGCGGAAAGTGCGGTAGGCAAGCACGCCCGTCTTGGCGTTTGCGTCAATTTCGAGGCGGCGGCGGGTATCGTCGAACGGTCCACGCACCAGCTGGATTTCGACAAAACTCAAGATGTCGAACGGGGAATTTTCGCGGAGCCATTGGAGGCGTTCGTCAAATGCAGGCGTCGTTTCGATGGTCCACAAGTCGCGTTCCTGGTCTTCGACCCAGCCCGCCTTTGCATCGGGGAAGGCATCCGCCATCGGGATGTACGGCTTGATATCGAGAATCGGCGTTTCGTTGAGAAGGTCCGCTTCGTCCACATACAACGTAATGCCTTCGATTTTGAGGAGGCGAACGCAGCTGAGGCCGATGGGATTGGGGCGGTAGGGGCTGCGGCTTGCAAAAGTGCCAACGCGGTCGCGGCCTTTAGGCGGGACTGGTGGGCGCGTCGTCGGACGCCAACCCGCATTTTCGTGGAACTGGAAAATGACCCAAAGGCGCTCGAAACCGTCGAGGTCGCGGAGGGCCGTTTCGAAATTATTTCCTGGATTCAGCACAATGCGGCCGGGATGGCCAGCAAACAGGCGCCCCTGACGGGGAGCGTCGTACTTGTAGACGGCATCGCCATAAAATGTACCGATGGGAAATATTTCCATAAAATTACCCGGAAAAATTACAGTTCAACAAACAAAATTTAATAATTTAAAATCATATGCAAAACGATCCTATTGAAATTCAAAACCAGGCGCAAAACGCCTCCAACGATCAGTCTATTGTGGGGCAGTTTTTTGAATCCGTAGCGGACCACGCTATAGACGAAGTCTTTGAATCCGCAATCGACAAAGTCATCAATGTTGCCAAGCCTATCGCGAATTCGGTCATTGACAATGCCGGGGCCGCTGTCAATTCAGTTATGGATGTTGCAGGTTCCGCGGCAAGTGCTGCCGCTGATGTTGCTGGTTCTGCCGCGAGTGCAGCGGCTGATGCTGCTGGGGCTGCAGCAAGTGCCGCCGTTGATGTCGCCGGGTCAATCGTCGGAAGTTTGCTCGACGGGATTTAATCATTTAGCGAGTTCACGCTTTATATTGAGCGGCCTTTTCGCAAAGTTCCAAAAAGTGGTCAAAATCACTGCGAAACAATTTATCCTGAACAATGCGGTATTTTTCCCATTCCGTTATGGCATGCGCCTGCGCTACTTCCATCGAAATTTTACCGGCATTCGTCAGCAACTCATGCTCCGTCGCTTCTAGAATTCGGTCAAGATGTTTCGCCCAGTCTTCCATTGTCATGGGACTGTCGCGAGCCCTCAGTTTGAACTATCCGGAAATTCCGGATAGTTGGATCATCCGGCAATTCTCCGTCATCCAAAATCTTAGAAATATGCTCGTTTATCGTGCGAACATCAACTCCGTACAGTTCAGCCATCATCTTTTGCGTCAGCCATACATTTTCGTCTTCGTATCGCATCTCGACGCTCTGCTCGGAACCACCCATCGCAGAAACATAAGTCAAATATTCCGCAGCCGAACTGCGAATGGAAACTGGAGTTATCTTCTTTAATTTCGCCATAAACTACTCATTTGTGCATTTTAATATAGGGAAAGTAGGACTTTCGTGTTGTGGATAAGTCGATAGCCTAAATGGTCGAAATTTTCGATTTATAACGGCTCATGTTTAAAATTTTAAACACTTGGGGCTACTTCAACACCAAAGTGCTACATCGCCAAGAAAATAAAGATTAGACAACCTTCGGAAGATGCTACAAAATCATTTGTGTCTGTTTAATAAACGCTTTCTTAAAAAGAAAATGAAGTCAACAATCAAACCCATTATCGAACAAAATGAAATAGATGATATTATTAACAAAGTAAAAAAATCATCTATAAATAAATTCCATAAAACAACTGGCGAAAGAAGTGGAGATATTGTTAGCATATAAATCCACACTAACAATTCTCCTATTTTAAATTCAAAAAAAAGACACATTCCCAATATAATAGCCCAAAATAAATGATAGGCTATTATAAAAGCAATAAATCTTTTTGTGAAAAAAAAACTATTCATTATTAAATTCACCGATTTTTTCAAGAGATGGATTATCGACCAAATTAGAAGGATGAGGAACCCTACGTTCAAGAGAATTAATTGGAGATGTAGTTTTACCTTGGCTCATAAAAAGCCCCTATAAGATAAATGTAGAAAATGGGAAAGTAGGACTTTCGTGTTGTGGATAAGTCGATAGCCTAAATGGTCGAAATTTTCGATTTATAACGGCTCATGTTTAAAATTTTAAACACTTGGGGCTACTTCAACACCAAAGTGCTACATCGCCTTAATATATAATAAAAAACAGGGCATGTCAATACAGCAAAAAGCCAGCCCAAAGGACTGGCTAAAAGTTTTATACGGCAATATAGAATTTAAGACGAATGAACTAGATGATTAGTTGAACGTCGCCGAGAACAGTAGATTAACGGAAAAAGCAGACAAATCAACACTTCCTCTTCCATTATAGTCAGATGCAGTGCCATAGGTCAACGACAAAGCCGTTCCTATACCCCAGTTTTCGCTAACCCACCATTCCTTACCGCCTAAAATCTGAAAGCCAAAGCCATAATCTGATGCGCCCAGACCTGTACTGAATTGTGATGAACCAAGCGTTCCACCCACAAAGAAATTATAGGGACGAATATAATAAGTCGCCCCAAGGCCAAGCAAATACATCATTTCGCCATTGTCACTCATAGGACCAATTCCAGCATAAGTCACATGCAAAACAGTGTATGGAAGGACGCGTCCCCCGATTTTCATTTCGAATTCTAGGGACCCGCCATCCGCATCCGAAAAATGCCCATCTGCACCTTCTACATAGCCATTATAGCCAAATCCTTGAATACCCGGCCCCAAAGCAAAGTTCAGGAAAAATCCATCATGCGTATACGGATAAGATTTAGCCAATGAAATTGACAAAAACGCAAGAATGACAATTAGAAACTGTTTCATTCTAGCCTATCGTTTACGGAGCCATGCTTTCGTAAGCAGGGCCGTTCATCGGAGACTGGATGTTTGCAGAAGCGGGAGTTTCAGCAAATGCTTGACCGCCTTTGTTCGGAATTGCGCCCCAAGCAGCCGCTTCGTTCACATCCAACTGCTTGTAGATCAGGCCATATCCAGAATACTCACATTTGCAGTTCATATCGATTGTACCCGGAATGGTCGTGCAGGTTTCCTTCATGACGACATCCACCACCTTGTCCATTTGCTTTTCGGTACGTGCATAAAGCAAGAAAGCCGACTTATTACAGTGATTATTGTCGTTCCAAGAAACGATCCCGGCAGGTTCAGCTTTGAAAGCGCCATAGACATTAAGATCGCTCTTCATGACATTGGCTTCATGGAAACGATAATTGATGGACTGGGAACCACAACCAATAAGCATAGCTGCGGCAACGAACAAAATGGCAAGTCGCTTCATCTTTTACTCCATTTTAAATTTTTTTAGCGGACCAAATGTAAGAAAAAAAGAAGCATTGTCAAGTTTTTTTTTTGAAACCCTTTTTAGAGGGGGATTCCCGCCCCCGCTTCACTCGCCTTTTACAAAAGTTTCTAAATTTGCGCACGATGAAAGAAAAGGCAAAAAAACTCATTGAAAAGTACGAAGAACTGGAATCGGAACTCGGAAATCCGGATGTTCTCGGTGACCAGGCTCGTTACAACAAGATTCACAAGCAGTACAAGGGTATCGAAAAGGCTGTTTTGAAGGCCAAGGAATACCTGCAGATGATGGACGACCTTGACGAATACAAGGCCGCCCTCGGCGATTCCGACCCGGAAATGGTCGCGAATCGCCGAGGGCGGCCTTGTATTCGTCAAGG
>Ga0265300_10000652_pt1 | contig 36364 bp, 39 predicted proteins | sample AusTroGonzalo_MG_FD_193482 | JGI IMG/M metagenome (GOLD analysis project Ga0265300, IMG submission 193482) | Bovine rumen microbial communities from tropical cattle in Woodstock, Queensland, Australia - Gonzalo_03 | ecosystem: Host-associated > Mammals > Digestive system > Stomach > Rumen ...
ATCCTTACAGTTCCTTCCGATGGCTGTGTAATGGAAATACCTGGACCTGCTTGGTATGTTGTGGCACTTGTGTTGCCTAAAACGAAACTACCATTTGCGATTGAATTTATTTCACTCATAAACTTTTCTCCTTACGATTTGCGACCGATACCAACGATCTTTCGAATATTCGGTCCTTGTGTGTTATTTCCACCATTTGCAGATAAACCGGTATTAGCCCAGTATAAAAACTTTTCTTTATATAAAGTGAAATCTAAGCCGTTTGTTGCAGAGTAGCTTCCTCCGCGCATCTGATATGGGTTGCTATCATCTGCAAATGTATAATACTCAAAACATACACCGACTCTGTTTAGATTACTAGGAGTAGAAATTTCAAATATGGGTGTAGAAGCGGCATACTGTTCACCTTCAAAGCGTATTCTTTTGAATGAACTAAAAGATTCACTAAGTGTAAATGCTGTAGTGTGTGAATTAGACCCTGTATTTCCACTCCAAAGCACCGTCTCATCAATACCAAGTAGCTGAGCAACAGCACTCAAGTTGACGCCCAAAGCATATTGAGCAGAGTTAGAAGCATGTACCAATGTATCATCGTGAACGAGCCACTGGGCTTCATGTCCATATTGTGCAATGGCGCTCCCATTGATTGCCGATATTTCTTGAACAGCATTATAGCCAACACCAGATTCCGGTAAATACGAGGTTATCGGATAACCATTTACATCGTAGCTTGCAGTAGAAGCGCTGTAAGCTGATTGTGCAAAGAATGCACTACCGTTATAACCAGTAATATTGTCAGAAGCGTCATAACCGACTGCGCTCTCATTCATCAAGCCAGAAGGTAATTCGTCACCTGCAGATAATGGAACACCAGAAATTTCGGTAATCTTTCCGTCGTTAATTGTCAAGTCAGTATTCTGTAAGTATGTATCAGGTACGGCTGTCAAGAAGTTTGCAGAATCAGCTGTAGTCAAATAGTCACCAGCAGGCTGATATGCGGTCATTCCAGCGGTTGTCTGATAATCACTTAAATCTTGGTGAGCAGTCAAGTAACCCGACGGATTTTCATTCATCGGATAGAAGTTGCCAGAATCAGACGTTAACAAGAAGTTTGCACTGTCCGTAGCAGAAAGGTAATCGCCAGCATCCTGTTTTGCAGTCAAAGATTCAACAGTCGCATAGGCGGTCATTCCAGTAATGTCTTGCTTACCAGTTAAATCACCAGTCGTAGCCATGTCAGCAATGTCAGCTGTGTAAACTAAATCTTGCGGTAATGCTGTTAAAAACGTTCCAGAATCAGCGGCATAAATTGCAGAGTTTAATTTGGTATCGACCTGTGCAGAAATGTAAGAAGGGTCAAATGCTGGCGGAATTGCTGCAGTTGCCTGTTCATAGGCATTTGCAGATGCAGCTGTAATCGTATCTGTCCAGTCAGTCTCGGCTGTCAAATAACCCTGTGCAGTAACCCAATCCTTTTCGGCATAGTCTGCGGAAACTTCGAATACGACTTTATCACCTGATTCAGAAATTTTGATGCCGTTAATGCCTGTAACAGGAATCTGTGGATTTGCAGTACCGCCGGCCCACTGAGCAGAATTTGCAGAAACTGTCTGTGTAGTAGCATTCCAAGTGGCGCTCTCTGGAATATCAACGGCAGTTAAATAACCCTGAGAATCGACCCAACCGGTAGTTGCCAAGTCGGAAGGCAATTCATTGATATAACCAGATGGATTTGAGTCCATTGGGTAGAAATTACCGGAGTCACTCTTGTCAAGTTTTTCATCTAATTGAGCTGTAGTGGCAAAACCGGTAATGTCGGCAGAATAAACTAGGTCATCTGGCAATCCGGTTAGGTAATTGCCGGTCGGGGCATAGAGGGTGTCAGCGGATTCTTTGGTCAAGTAATCGCCTGAAGGCATTAATCCAGAAGTAGCCACATCCACAATATTCTGGACATCTGCACTAGTAGGTAAGCCAGTAACAGAAATAGTATTATCAGTAATATCAACGTAAGATCCTGCTTCATATTCGTTACCTGCTGAGAAAGCCGAGCCGTTATATCCGGTAATCTTGTCGTTCTCGAATCCCAGACCGCTCTCGCTCATGACTCCTTCCGGAATTGTCTGGCCGGAAAAGCCGATAATACATCCTTCCTCGTCGTCCTGGACGAAATATAACGGATCCTGGACGCCGAGCGGCACGTGGTTAGCCGAAATCTTATCTAAGTCATTATTGACTACAATCGGCTCGATACCTTGGTATACCTTGCCCGCAGAGACAACGCCTATTGGTTCCTGAGGAGTTCCATTACCTGAAATAGTCTCATCATGAAAAACTTGTGTTAGGCCTGAGACAGAAACATCGCCCCCTATAGCGGGGGATACGTTTAATCTGCTGCAGACCATGTTGTTAAAAGAGTCGTAAACGTAAACGTCGTAAGTATACTGCGGTTCTACGAGTATAACCGCACGACCGTCAGACTTTAATGGAATTTTGAACGGGTTACGAGCGCCGTCCCAGTCCTGCCAAGTAATGTATTTTGTATCGGTGCCGGCTATGAAGACTTCGATATGTCCGCCGACTACCGGCTTTCCTGCCAGATTCTCAATCTGGAATACAGGATCTAAAAGATAAAACAGCTTCTGGGTATCTACAGCCACTATAACCTCCTATAAGCACCCACTTCCGATGCGGAATGTATCATGTATTATTTATACAAGACAGGGTTGACGAACGAAAGGCAATTTACTATATTAATGACATAACAATAAGGAAGGACATTATGAAACTTTACATCGCACTCGCAATCTTCGCAATCATCTGGGCAATCTTCATGTTCGGCATCATGCCTGTCGTTATCTGTGCCGCTATTGCCGCTCTTCTTGTACTTTCTGCAAAGGCCCATGAAGAGAAATATGGTAAAGAACCTTCGATGGCTGAAATTGAAGAATTATTGAATAATAAAACCCTCTAAGCAGAGCCTAGAGGGAAATATCGGGAAGGAATCGTTAACCGATTATTTTTTTATTAAGCGTTCTTAAACATTGCAAGTGTGACGAGACGCGGTTCAACCGTACCTGCGAGGTAAGTGAAGTCCCAACGGCTGAAGTTTTCTGCGGATGTACCGTCAGTCCACTGGTTGAGAGAAACACGGAGACCGTCAACGTCACCAACAGCAGCTTCCTTAGAGAACTTGATGTCAAGCTTGTCGACCTGGCTGAAGTTGTAAGCGTCCTTAGCACGGATGTAAGCAAGGCCGTAATTACCGTTATCCGGAAGAGTTACGGTGTCGCCAGCAGCCGGAGCCTTAGAGCAAGTACGAGTACCGTTGTCAGCAGTGTAAATCGGCTGAGCGGAGATAACGCCGTTAGCAGTTACGTCGCCCAGAGCGATGAATGCATACGGAGCGTTGGTTTCCATACCGATAGTGTCGCAAGCGTAACAGCCGTCGACGAAAATCGGAGTACCAGCCTTGATAGTGCCGGTAACGCCAGAGAGCTGGAGCTTAGCCGGATCACCGTTACCGGTAGAAGCGGTATAGCCCTGAACACCAGCGCCTTCAGCAGTGAGGTTAACCTTCACCTTGTCGAGCCAACGTTCAGCCTTGTAATCGACGCCCTGGAAGTTACCGAGAGTGCCCTTACCGTAAAGAGCATCCGGTGCGCCAGTCGGAACGAAAGCCTGACCGTTAGCAGCGAGAACTGCCTGAGCCATCGGGTCAATAAAGCCCTGGAGGTCTTCAGTGGTAATGGACTGGAGGTAAGCACCAGCTTCGGCAATCGGCTTAAAACCAGAACCGACGAAGACCGTGGTAGCTTCCTTGACAGCCTTACCAACTTCTTCCTTAAGGGTCTTGTTAATGAGGTTAGCAGCGTAGGAAGGACCGATTTCCTTTTCCCACTTGATGTCAGTTACGCCTTCGAGAGCGTTAGTCTTGACAGAGTTAACCTTGTTCTTAATGGAGAGCGAGACCTTACGTTCAACGATGTCACGCGGATTTGCAACCAGACCGTCGACCGTATTACCAGCATCCGGAAGGATGAAGTCATAAGACTGACCAGCCTTCATGTTGCCGTTAATCTGGGAACCGAAATAGTCCTTAGATGCGAGTTTGAGGAAGCCAGCGTTCTTAGCGACTTCGAGAGCCACGACGGTGGCCAACTTTTGGGTTTCAATTGTATTGTTGGTAGAAACTGTAACTGCCATAATGAAATTTCCTTTATGTTAAAGTTTATCGATGTTTAATGTTGGTCTATCTTTGGTGATTCTTAATCCAGTTTACAGCGTCCTGTTTACTCCATGGACGGCCCCAATCCGGACCTGAATCGATAATGTTATTGTTCAATGCCTTGCCAGTATCTGGAAGGACCTTAGGCTGCGGCGGAACTGCTTTTGCCTTGCTAGCCATGATACGTTCATGCTGAATCATACGGTTTTCCAACTGCTTAAGCTCGATAAATTTCATATTCGGATTGCGCATAGCCATAATTCTCAGTGCCGCTTCAGGCTTGTGAATGAAATGCCTGATAAGTTTCGGCGCCATATCGGAATCCTGGAGATACGTCAACACGCTTCTGTCCTTTTCGCTAAGCAGGAAATCGCTGAATTTCGCATAACCGATTTCCGGATGCATAGATGCGAAGTCGGTTTCAGCCTTCTGTATCAACCCCTGATACTTTTCTCTTTCGGCTTCGTCCGGATAGCATTGCTGCAACCTGATGTCTGCAAGTTCGGCGGCTTCTTCCATAGCCATCTGTCTGCGCTCCTGTTCAAGGGAATCGGTCATACTCTTGACCTTCTCGTTGCCCAGTCGCTGATCAATCTTATAGTCTGTGTACTTCTGCTGGTCGTTACCGAAATCTTCAAGCGTCAGGCCCTTGTATTTCTCAAGTTCTTCCTTAAGCTTTTGAATCTCGTCGTCACGCTGCTTCAGTAATGCTTCGGCTTCTTTACGTTTACGCTTCTGCGTAGCGAAAGCATGCTGTTGCTTTTCAAGAGCACTATAAGATTTCCGAGGCTTATCCTTTTTGTCGGCTTTCTCAAGGCCTTCATCCGGTTCCTCAACGACATTTTCGTCCTTATTTTCGGGAGGTTCGCTGTCCTTATTCTCCCCGGCAATTGAGTCGTTACCAACTTCCGTCTCAGATTCCTGCGGCTGTACGTTTTGAGATTCGTCCTGCTTCAAGTAGTCATCGATACTTTTTTCTCCGTTCATTACGGAAACAGCTTCTGAATAGTTCATTTAAATATTCCTTTTTCGTGATTAAAGCCCACGTTGCTACTGATTATATTTATAAAGGCTGAGGGTTGTTAACCGTACTGAAGTCCGGGTCTATGTACACGCATAATGCAGTCTGCTCGCGGTAAATAGTATCAGGATATACAGCCCAGTGTTCTGTAGGATGAGAAGAACCCCATTCGCTAGACGGATAGTTACCGATTTCAACACCCTGGGAGAATTCACTTGATGTATGGTCTTTGGTTGTCTCTTCAAAACTGGTCTTATATTCAGCTTCGCCGTCAGCATCCAAAGAAACGCATTCAGCACGTCCTACTAGCTGGTCGTTTATCTTAGTTACTCTAGAACCCCAGAACCATAGAATACAAACGTCGCCGCACTTATAATCACGGTAATCGCCTTCAACAATACCGAATCCTAAATCGTTAGAACCGATATGTCCACTTCTCATTAGAGTTCCGCGACCGACCGTAAACATCTTCCAATAGTTTTGACGGTTAACGACAGTAATCATTCTCGTCCTTAAGTTGAAGAACAAGAACGGCAATGTCATAGTCTGGAATACGCCAGCACCGCGAGAACTGTCGACACGGTAACCGCTATACTTATAGAACTGCATAGGATGATTTCTACCGGACCATTTCATAAGATAAGGTTCAGAATTGCCCGTGTATGTATAGTGATGATCTGCGTCCTGGTACTTCAAATTCGTACGGTCGAGTCGAATCCAATGAACCGTATCATAAGAAGAACCGTTTTTAGCCCAAATACCGTTAACAACTGTATCAGCCGTAGTCGCATGTACATAATGCCTTGCCGGTACATTATTAGTAGTATTATGGAACATATTTGAAACGCAATTAATCGTAATTACGCCGCCAATATCTTGCTGACTAATCTCGTTATAGATTTGGTTGTTGATTAAGTTAATATTCGTCGCAGCAACATAGCCGTTGATGTTAGAATTCTTAATCGTCATATCCGCACCGAGACAGTTAATCGGATTATTGATGTCGACATTATCCAACAGCGAAGTAGAGATAATGCGCAAAACGCCAGAACCCTGTAATGACCCTCTACGCAGCTGTATAGAATTCATTGTAGCATCTGTATTAAACGTCAACCAAGAATCGACTGCATTGATGTCATTAGCCGAACTAATACCGTTAACAGTAAGAGACACGTTATGGAATTCAAGCGACCCCGTTCCAGAAACCGTAATGGTTCCATAGCAATTTTCGATTGTGCCTCCAGTCAAAACCGTAGCGTTAATGTGCTGTTCGCCTAAGTCGCCGTAATTCGGGTCATTCTGCTTTGTCTTAAGCAATATGTACGTATTCGCGTCTTTACAGTTTTCGAGTTCAATCTGACAATTATTAAGCGTAAGCTTGGACCAGTCGTAATCATCAACGAACCAGTCGGTCTTAATAACCATATTTGACATATCGACATAACCGGAAAGTTTCTTGTAACCGTCGATATGGCAATTATCAAATGTCACCGTATGCGAAGGCGTATTTGCCAATTCGACATAAGTATTTGAGAACGAAAGCGGCGAGCTCATTCTGTCAATTACATACTTTACACGTGCACCTGCAGCCTGCGATTTGTCGCTAGAATACCATCCGGTATTGATAACGTCTGCTATGATGCTATATCCGCCGATAGTTTCATTAAGTTCAGATACGAACAGATACTTCTCGCATGCCTTGAGTTCATGACATGTTACTTGAGTTCCTTCTGTACCGTGCTTTACCGTAAATCTTACTGCATCGTCGACAATAATATCCTTATTGACAGAAACCGTATTGGAGCCGTCAAACATATAGAAACCAGTTACAGAACCTTTTCCATATGAAGGGAAATACAAATCTTTATGATACTTGTTAGCTGCCGTAGCTGCCTTTGTTCTCTGGCCTAAGTTAGAACCGGTACCTGCGACCTGATTAGACGGAATATCGCCATACCACCTTACGTCAATATAGGAACCTGGAATCTTCATAACCCAAGCGCCTTGTGACGTGTGATTGGACTTGATAACGACACCGCCATCGTCCGTATAGTTTCCGGATTCATGCCAGACATAGTAACGGAGAGGACAGTCTTCAGCAGTGTAGTAACCGACAACACCAACAACGGAACCGTCAGTTGGAGTTTCCTTTTCTTTCAACTGCTCGATTGTCGTAATAGTGGCATAAATACCCGTGGTATCGTTATCGCCTACAATGACGTTCTGCTTTACGAGTTCAGTCTTGTAAAGACGCCAATGTTCTTCCGAATAATCGCCTTCCATCTGGACGGGACCGATATATTCGTAGTAGCGAACCGTATAGTCGCCGTTATCCAGCATAATCTGGCTGGAAGGAATCGCGTTAGTGTAGATTGGGTTCTGAAGCTCTCTACCGTCTACGTTGTAAATTGTCTTAAGTTCTGTGGTCACCGGATCACAGAATTCAATCTTTCCAACAAGCGGCCTGCCGTCGTTCTTGAATATTACTGCCCATGTATCAACAAAATTGTACATTATTTAATTCCTTTATATTCTTTGTAAGCTTCCCAAAGCGGATCGCCTTCCTTTTCGTTCGGCTTGAAACCAAGTTCCCAGTCCCTAGCGTAATTCTTGATATACCAGTCCTTAAGTTTACGGTCTTTATCGGCAATATCGTTTTCTACGACACGACCAGTCTGCTTTGCAAGACCTTGTTCAATCTTATTCTCAAACGGAAGTGCCTTATCACGCATAAACTTACCGACTGTGCCAAGAGGTTTTGTTTCCGCCACACGCTGACGTAATGGCTGGTAGCTTTCTGCTACTTTCTTTCCGATTACATCGTTTTCACGTTTAAGGGCTTTTATTGCCTGTTCACGAGTTAGGCCAGTTTTCATTAATTCTTGAATCTTAAATGGCGGAATCCTTTGCTCTTCTACTTTCATTGGCTTTACAAAGAAATTACCATCTTTAATACCGATACCGGCATAATTCGTAAAGAAAAATTGCTGATTTTTTGCCGTTTTAGCAATATCCTGATAGAACTTTTCGAGAGCTTCAGGATTACCGACATCAGTAAATGCATCAAGTTTCTTCTGTAATGCAGCCTTTGCAGGACTTTCAGGCATTCTAGCTATACGAGTAGTAACATCCGCAAATGTCGGAGCACCACCACGATACGGGTCAGACAAGGCATCTAATGTTCTTAACGTTTCGCCAATATCATTCTTAAGCTCACTGGACTTAATTACGTTACCGACACCCGGAGCTTCACGTCCGAGTTCATTTAACATTCGTTTTCCGCGTCTGAAATTAGGTAACAAAGCTGCAGCACCGAATGTTCCTAAGTCCCATGCACGCTCACCAGCAATGTCGCCAAGTTCCTTGCCGTACGGAGTACCGTAATTAGCTACATCTCTAACTCCTCTAGCAGCAGGTCCTAAAACTGCACCAATTCCTGGAATAAAGTCACCGACTGTACCAGCGCCGCCAAGCATAACATCTCGAATATCGTCGCCCTTATTGAGAATAGCTCCTTCGTCTGAGAATATAGACTTCTCAGGCTCATTGATATAACGGTTCTTAGAATATTCAGAAGCAAGCCACCACTTAGGTCCGCCTTTCTTTACTTCCTGCTCACGCTTATATCTGCCGGATTCATATTCACGGGTCTTCTTTTCGTTTTCCCAGTGATTGGACATTTTATCAATATCGTTTTTAAATGTCTCATAGTCTATATCCGGATAGTCTTCTTGATGTACAGCCTTTAACCAACCTTCGTTCTTCTTAAACGGATTTTCCTTATCAGAAGAACCAAATGTTTCAGAATATCTGTCCCATTTGGTTTTACCAAGCTTATCAATACCTATTTTCTTTGCTGCTAAAGACAGTGAAGGATCTTTCTCGAACTCTGTTATGTGTTTATCGAGAAACGACTTCGTGTCCATTGACATCGCGTCTTTTACGATAGCATTATAGGTTTCAGCGTCTGTACCTGCAGCTATTTCTTCGAGAAATTCTTCAATCTTATTATCCATTACTGTACTCCGTAATATTTACTACGAATCTGCTCTTGCTTTGGCGTCAAAATCTTCTTTTCAAGATACATCTTCTGATATTTATCAGCCAAATCCTTTTCTTCCAATGCTTCAGTAGTCTTCTTGCCGCCATGAGATGCAATCGCTGACTGTTTAGCTTCAGAAACCATCTGTGCAGTAGACTTTTTAGTTTGTAAATCTTTAATTGCAGCTTCCTTGTCTTCTGGACGAAGAATAGGGTCATTCAATATAGTTTGAATTTCTTTGTCAATTGCTGCATCGCTAGCAAAAGTATGTGGAATCTTGCCAAGAATATTGACCTTATCAGCCTGATACTTATTTTCAGCATTTCTTGCAGCAATGGCATCAGCTGTAGAACCTTGTAATTCAGGAAACTTATTAACTAATGCTTCCTGTTGACGCTGGATAATGATAGCGTCTTGCGGCCTTGCATTGACAAGTTCACGATTAAGCTTTGCCATTTCAACAGAAGCCTCTTTCAGTTCCTGTTTACGTTCACTTGCTGCTCTTTCTTCAGCTTTCTTGTCTTCAATAGCCTTCCAGAGTTTATTGTATTGTGCCTGCTCTTCTCTGGCTTTCTGTGCCTGGACATTGGCGTTATACGTCTGAAGCAGTGAAGGATTGCCCCAGACATAATCGTAAAGTCCTAATTGCAAAAGTGCTTCAGACGGATCGTACATTAAATACCTCCAAGGCCTAATTGATAAAGGAAATATTCATCCTGGTTTGCATCTTTATTACCAGGAGTCATGTAAGGATTACCCAAATCATTATTGAGGTATGCTTCTTGATAACCGTAAGGATTAATAGAAAGCTGCTTATCAATATCAATCATTTCCGGGTCATAATATCCGGCGCCAATCATATCCATCATAACACCTTCATCATCCCACATAGCCTGGTCAGCCTTCCAGTCATTATAGTCACGATTCATCTTGTAGGCTCCGACTCCACGACCTAGCATCTGCATCAGGTTACGATATGCGTCATTGCGTTCCTTTGCACGCTGGTCGATTCGATTCTGTTGAACATTTGACCAGTTAATAAGGTCAGGTAACTGATAATTTACATCTAATCCGTACATAATCTCTCCTTAAATACTAGCCAATGTAAGGTTAAGGCTGTTATTCATTTTCTGTTTTTCCAAATCCAAATCAGTCTGGAATTTAGCATTCTGCCAATCCTGATAATCCTTGGCCAAGTTGCCATAAAGAGACAGCTGAGTATTCTTACCTTCCTGCAACTGTCTCAGCCTATTCTGAGCATTCTGGATATTAGCCTGCCATAGCGAATAAGCGAACTGGCGGTCTGCATTACGTGCCGCAAGAGCATCCTTATATAAATCTTCATTCTTTTCTGCAACTCCAGTAGCTATAGCATTTGCGGCTCCAGTTCCACGACCGATTCCCTGACCTGCAGCACGGTGCTGAATGGTATCTGCGACCTTATCGATAATCGCATCCTTGTTTGCCGCATAGTAGTCGTTTACGTCGAAATTGTCTTCAAATTCAGGAGCATCATACACGAACTCATTAGGGTCATAGGTATCTACAAGATTTCGATACATAGTGACATCAGTGTCACGACCTGTAGACTTATTTTCTGTATAATAATCATGTGCCATTTTCTCCAAAGTGTCCGTATCAGTATTTAACTGTTGTGCAGCTTTCTCAAGTATATCACGCTTACGTTTTTCATCTTGTGCTTGCTCGTAAGCTGTGAACAAACCTGCAAGTGTACCAACGCCACCGCCGATTAATGCGCCCCATGGTCCAAAAGCAGCTCCAGCAGCAGCTCCTGTACCGGCACCTTGTATAGCATTTGAACCATAACTAGCCATAATTCATAAACCTCTCTAATATTTATTATGTGTTCTTAATTGTAAAGAAGAAACACGAAACACCGTCAACCGTAACGGAGTTCGTGCCCTCAGAAACCGTGTGCCAGCCAGAATTATCCCTATAGCTGAAGACATAATGGTCCGGCAAATTGTCGATTGCACAGGATTCAAGCGTGTTAATAAAGCAAATGTTCTTAATCAACGTAAGCTTATAGCTCTTCTGGTAATCCTTCGCGTATTTACCCTGAAGAGCGTCAGCCAGTTCCTGTTCGTTACTGAATCTCGATACGTCATTGATTATCATAGCGCGTCAATCTCCTTGAACTGAATCTTTGCAGCCATGATTGCGAAGTCAACTGGATCTGAACAAGAAATTTCTATGTTTGCCACAGAGAATATTCCCAGATTGAACCATTCGACTTCCGTACCGTATTCGCCCTGTCGTCCGAGAAGACCGATTTCCTGGTTGCTCCAAGTGCCTCCCTTGTCGGAATAGCGCATCATAATCTGAGGGACCAGGTTAGCGTTCTCGAAATCGCCAGTATTGCAGATAAGCTTGATACCGTCGACAATGAACTGGTTGAAAGAAGAAACCATCGCCCCGCTCTTACGCATACGAATCATTGGCCTTCCGTCATGTTCAGTCCATTTGTGAATATCCATCTTCACGACATAGTTATCTACGCCGAATAGAATATCGGAGTTATGTCTGATTCCGAATTCCGGTCTCCAGCGATGATGAGCGTTAGTGCTCTCGTCTTTCGTACTGCGTCTGTGCCACTTATCTTCCATGATGTCATATACAAGCGTATAATCGTCGTCTACGAAAGACAAGGCATAAAAGATATGACCATTTTCTGTCCAGCATTGTCCTCTAGCATCCTGGGCCGCATGGAATCCCTGAATAAGCCTTTCTACATCCGGCGTAGAGCAACGGGTCAACTGGTTTCCTCTCCAGTAATAAACTCCGTTTTCACCTATAGCGGAACTACCGAGATAGAATACGTAATCGCCTACGATAGCCAAACTGTCAGGAGCTTTGATACCAATCATGTTCGCACAGTTTGTCGGAGAAACAAACGGCATGTCGACGTCGGAATTGTAAGTGAAAATCTGAGAAGACTTCGGGCCGAAAGTATAGAGCAATGTGCCGTTGGAAATCAAGGCTGTAGTATTGTCAGGAGACCATTCAGAATAGGTTATGAAACCGTAGTCCTTATACTGAGTCGTATTGACCTGGAAGATGTCATAATCAATCTGGTCCAAATCGTCAGTAACTTCGAACGGATATTGATATGAAGTATAGAAAGCGTCGGTACCGGCGTCATTGACAATCAAGTAGTTGTAAAGATATGCACAATGTGTCGGAACGATTCTCTGGCTATCGGAATTGACACGATACGGAAGCTGAATAGTCCTGATGTCAACACGCATTTCCTCTACGGATAACGTAGTATCGACCGCTATAACGTTTGCTCCGTCGACAATAATCAAATGCGGATTCTTACCGCCTGTCTGACACATATGCACAGGAGTATTGTAATTCGTCAGGTTGCTGTAAATCTCGTACGGCTCACCGTCTACGAAAGCATAGAGCTTCGGACCGTAAACGGCAAAAAGTATCGGGAAACCGTCAAGGCCCTTGTCCGCTTCGTATAGGCCACGGCAATGACCTTCGATTTCCGCGAATACTGAAGTACCGCAAATGGAACGCAACATCGTATCGGCAGATGCACCTTGTCCTTGTGTCTCAGGGTACATGTTGATAGATTCCGAAAGGTTGGCTATACGGATATTGGACTTACTCCACGGACCGACAATATTTTGAATTAATGCCATAGTTCTCCTTAGAGCAGGAATGTACCTGCCTTGAATTCACCGTAAGTCAAACACGGATTGTAACGCATGTCGCGCGAGATGAACTTGTTGACGGAGGAACTTCCTCTCACATTTTCCTCAAGTTCATCTAAACGCTGTTTGAGCATCGCAGTCGTACTGTCACCGAGTCTCGGGAACGACATAGCCAAATCGTATGTAAGTCCAGCCGTGAACAAGGCAATAAACTGGCGAGGGATATTCAATTCAGTATCGGCGTCAAATTCGAACGGTACAGAATAGACCAATTTCATCTTGGAATATGTAATCGGTTCCTTCGTAAGTACGAGCTGTTCAACGTCGCTCTTGATATTGACCGAATAAACTCCGGTTCCGTATGCCCTGTCGAAGAAGTCCTCGAAGGAAACGAATCCCAGTTCAGTCCATCTGTCATATTCCGTATTGCCGTAATTGACATAACAACGCAGAATCTGATGAAGGTCATTGATTTCGACATCCGGATAGACTTCGAACAAATCGCTTCTGTTGTCGCCCTGGTAAATTAATTCACGAGAGCTGTTGACAATGTAAGCCTTCTTAGTTGACTTATCGAATACATAGATATCGACAAGTTCCGGCTGATAACCGTCAATAGTCTCAACGATCACTACATTGTCCTTAGGCACGTACTGGCCAACAGTCAGTCTCGGCTTTACTTCGTCAATATCGATTTCCTTCTGAAGGAAAGACAGCAAATGTGTATTGCTGTACTGGTCAAGACGTCTTTGCAAAAGCGTATATGCCGTTACGAAAATGTTGCCAGGAATTGGCTGGTTTCGATTGACAAGCCTTGCCGCGTCGCATGAATTGGTAATGATGTCTCTGATAGTTACTGTGCTCATATAAATTCCTACTTAAGCTTTATGTAATTGTTATAATACTGACCAAGGCTTCTAGAATTCAACCATTGAGCCAACATACGCGGAGTCATCCTATACCAATAAGGATTATTGCCTAAACGTACCAAAGAAACCTGGGATTGCGGCAGATAACGAATATTCCTTACAAAAGTAGAAGATGCCCTTGCCGGTGTATTGGTAAAAGGCACGGAAGCCTTCGCAGGACGGAATTCCTGCGGTTGCATAGCTTCCATTGCTGCTTGAGCCTGCTTGGCTGGATTAGCTGCTAGTCTAGACCAAAACTCAGCGTACGGATTCCATCCTGTCCATACCATAATCAAACTCCTTTTCCATTTCTACTTCTTTTTGCATTTCGATATTTGCAGCTTTCTGCTGTTCAGACGCGAGTTTCATCTTTTCCTTTTCGAGAGAGATTAGTTCCTTCGTCATTGCGACATTTGCCTGTCCCTGCTTGGCTTCGAGATCCACATTGGCCTCAGCGGCGTCAATCTGCATCTGCTGTTCCTTGAGGTGCATTTCGTCGTTGTGGATAATCATATCCTTCAGAATCTGTTCCTTCTGGTTCATCAGCTGCATGTTCAATGCGTCGATTTCTTTCTTGAGTTCTGCATTTGCAGCAAGAGACTGTTCAAGGGCATTCTGAGTTTCCTCGAGAACCGCGTTCATCTGGTTAAGGGTATTGACTGCATAAGGGTCAGCCTTGTGTTCGGAATCAGAAACCCAAATAATGTCTTCGCTGTTCGCGATAATATCCGGAAGCACTTCTTCCTTGACATCTTCGTCCAAAGTAGAAACGTAAGCCTTTGCAAGAATCTTCTTGGTCTTGTCGTCTACGAGCTGAGAGATTGCCAACAGCTGCTGTCTACGCTTCTGGAGCTTGGTAATGACTTCTGGTCCGTTAACGAGCTTGAATGTCGGAAGCTTTTCGATATTTTCCTGCCAGCAGTAAAGTTCACAGAGTGCCTTAGTGAACGAATAAATCGAATTATATGCATTGGTGTACAGAGCATTCACATTGCTTTCAGAATTGGCCTGCTGTACTAGAATTTCCGTAGCGGTCTGGTTCTGTGTAAACGGCTGAATTCCATCAGTTGGAACGCCGATAACAGAAGACATAAGGTCGTTACAGCCCTGAACGGTAGAAAGCAAATCCTGTGTCTGATAGGCTTCGACTATAGGCGTAGGAGCGACATCGCCGTTATACAGTGCAACAAGGCTTTCCTTCGTGTGAAGTTTCCTGTAATATTCTTCCAAACCGTCAATTGCCTTTGCCGGCATGAGGAAATTTGCTTTTGGCGTGCGATTGGCTCTTTCAAGCAACGTAGAGTATGCGAGGTTGATACCGAACTGCAAATCGGCAGTCATATCAACGATTCCGTTATAGTCGACCTTGTTATTCCTTACGACTTCGTTAAAGCAGATACGGAAAATAGGCACACGGGTCATTTCAAGCTTTACCTCGTCAGTAACAATCTTATTACCGCAAGCCTTCCACATGGAAACCTTACCGTCGCTTCCCAGTTCATAATACGTAACGATAGGAATAGATTCCGATGGGATTGTCCACTGGGTTCCGATGTCAGAAAGAATACAGTTTCCTTCGTAATCCGCTACATCGTCACCGTAAAGCCTGCGTGCCTTAGATAACGCGATAAAGTCGACGATTGCCGCATATTCGCAGTCACCTGCATCAAGGTCCTGACAGGTCGGATCCAAAGCCACATGTCCTGTGTCTCTTACCGCCTCTACAGTCACCTTACCGTCAACGATTGAAAGAATAAAGAATCCGACACCTTCGATACAGGCGTGTCGGACCGCTTCCAAGAAGACGTATTTGGCGTTATTGTCGTTTTCAAGGTCGTCGATATATTGCTGGACCTTCTTGTAAATTCCATCCGGGTCTTCGAGTTCCGCATGATAGGGACTCTTAGAGAACGGCGAAACGATTGCGTTCATGTACTTTGCGTACATGGAAAAATTACGGCAGATACGGTCCACACGGTCGGTAGAATTAACTACTTCCGATGTCCAGAAAGTACCGCCAAAAATTTCACGGTCTCTCTTCTTACGGGCGACTAAATCGCTGTAAAATCCAGAGGAACGTGTCAATTTGTCTTTAATTTTTAAAATAATATCTGAGCTCATGAATTATTTATTATCATCTAAAAAACATATTCATGTATTTTTGCTCAGTTGCCCTGTCAATAGTCATGTCCGGATAGAACGTAAGGGCCAATGCGTCCAGTGCGTCCGGAGAATGTCCGAGAATTTCCTTAATCTTGTCCTTTGGCACTATGGCCTTCTTGCCGGATTGCAATATGATATAAGAGGTCGCATTCAGTTCGTCGAGCATCTCTGAATCGTCGATAAAGAAACCGTCGTCTATGGCCTTTACTAGGTTCGTATAGATGTCTGCCCTTGTATTAAGGTTATTCGGATCCGAAGACTTCCCGCCGAAATTGACAGATACTATATTATTATGTCCAAGTTTCAAATAATCCTCGATACCAGAAGAGAAACCGCCAGTACCGTCAAGATATACCTTCTGGATTCGATACTTACGTAACATTTCCTCAATCTTATTGGAAACCGTATAAGTATCTGCATGGAACAGGGGAATCTTTTCAACGATATGATATGAATCCCTGATTACTATAACCGTACTGTCGTTTCCGAAACGTGCCACGTCAACTCCCATTACGTAATTGCTGTCCTTTCCCTTGCAGCAGTTCGACATCTTGATACCGTTCAAGATACAGTTCTCCACGACGGTTTCGATAATAGTACCTTCGAGTTCCTGTTGCCTCATTAAAGGGTCTACAACGGACGATTCAATCAACGTAATCGATTCTGCGCTGAGTTTCGTATTTTCCTTATAAGTACCGGTAAATACATCCCAGTCGCCTACACGCATGTGGTCACGTACAATCCTGTTCCAGTAAGAACCCATACGAGGAGTAGAACAGAACCTGATTTTAGGCTTGATGTTCTCACCACGCATACAAGGACCTACAATGGCCAACAGGTCACTTGGCGCCAATGCAAGTTCGTCCAGAAACAAATATTCGATATTAGTCTGGCCACGAACGTTTTCCGTATTTTCGTAGGTATATCCAAGTACCTGCCCGCCGTTAAACGAAATCATTCTCGAAACTTGGTTGTATACAGGCTCGATTCCCAGTTCCCTGAATCGCTGCAATACTTCGTTGAACAGGTTCTGCTTAAGAGAATCTGAAGTCTGAGAAAATGCCAGACACTTCTTGCCCTGAATAATGGCAAGAGTAATCAGCCATGAAAGAATATATGTCTTTCCAGTAGCTCTAGAACTCCAGATGCCAGCGTACATCTTGTCAGAATAATAGAGCTTCTTCTGTATAGGCAAAAGCTCTATCTTAAACTGCATCTGTAATTACAATCTCCAGTTTCGTATCTGTCTTGTTGTCGTTAACCTTTACTTCGGTCGACTTTGCAGCTTCGCCCCAGTTGCTGGAGAACCTGCGCTTGAGGATTTCGATACACTGAGGACGTCCTACGCCGTAATATTCAGAACATAACGCGTCTTCAATCATCGACTTCATGTTGTTTAGCCAGATAATGAAACGGTCAACGCATTCCTGAGTCTCATCTGAAACCGGATGATCTTCCTTTACACGTACAGAATCATAATTCCACAACGGAGTACTCCACTGTTTCTTGCCGTGTCCGTGTTTCGTGTTACGAAGTTCTAACGGGAAATATTGCTGGATATGGGCCATTAGCCACCCGATATTATCCTGGGTGAAATAGCTGCCTCCAGTATGGTTCTTGCTATTGTTGACCTTGGTATTCAGAATTCGCCAAGTAATTCCGGCCTTGTTAAATTTACCGGTATCGGAAATGCAGGCGCCGAAGTCCGGTTCCTGCATATTCTCCATAAGATATTCCATCTGGGCAATTCTGGCATTCCTGGCCGCCGTAATATTGGCTCCTAGTCTTGCCATAACGCCTCCTAGATTGTCAAACAGCCGTTACGCTTATCTTCGATATACTTTGCTACCGGTTCAAGAATATCGATTAGCTTGCTTAGCTTGATGTCGAGACAGACAAGTCCTTCGTAGCAGTCTGCCACTGTCTTGTCATCGAAATTCAAAGTGTTTTCCTGTAATTCCTTTTTACTATCGTTCTTTTTCTTCGTCATAGTTACGATTTTCCTTTCTGTTAAATAATATTAATCTTCACAATCTTCCGGCTTTTCGGAATCTTTAGAAACGTCAACATCTTCCTTATATTCGAATTCTTCGTCACCGCTGGATTCGACATTGGAGATTGCTTCCTGGATTGTAGCCATATCGTCTTCGGAGATTCCGTACTTTTCGGCCATTTCATTGAGAATATTGATAAGTTCTTGCATTTTAACCTCTGCTTATATACTTATTTATTAAAACAGAAATCCCCTCAGGCGTTTAACCAAAGGGGATTAGTATATCAAGGAATTTATGTATGCCAATAGAAATTTAAAGCTGCCTATCGAGCTATGAATAAGACATTTAGAAGCGAGAAACTCAATAGGCAGCAGTACCGTTACGTTCGGAGAATAATATGACTAAAAAGATGAACGTAACGGTACTTATTTAAGCGTTTTCTACACGTTTAAAGAAATCAGACTGAGCATCCTGTTCAACTGCAATTTCTTCACAATATGCCGGATTAATATCAATGCTGATACATTCTTTACCGTAAACTTTCTTATCATAATCAGAAATCTTAGAAGTACCAAAGTCTTTATTTACTTCATCACCTTCAATAACAGATGTTACAGTTGCGAAAGTTCCTTTTTCCTTTTCTTCAACCTTAATCTGCAAAGACGCATAAAGGTCGTTAACCTTGTTGTCCTTACCGTAAACTATTCCAAGATAATCATTAAGAGACTTTACTTGCTTAATACCGTTCCAGAACTTCGTTAAATTTGACTTGTCTGTAAAGGAAATACCCATTGTATTTGTAGAAACATGAACATGTTCGCCGGCCTTATTCTTACAGTCCCAAAGAAAAGAAATCAAGTTCTTCGGTTCCTTACCTTCCTTGACAAACTGTTCAGGTTCCTTAGAAATTTTCACAGCCATAAGACGGCCATGATACATACCTGTCTTTTCGATGTTTGCGAATGCTTCGTTAGTCTTTTGTGTGTACACTTCATTATAGTTAATCATTTTTATTTTTCCTTATCTTTGTGTAAGTCGTCATTAACTTACATATACAAATATAGTAAAAGTTTTTGCCTTGTTAAATTATTTTAATTTATGTTGAATTTCTTTATCGGTCCAACCTTCTCTCTTCGCCTTATCAATAATTAGTTGCATAGTATGCTCGTCATCGTATTTCTGACACGTTTTTAACGCTGCATACAGCCATTTAGACGAATTTCCATTTCCTGTCATATACGGAAACGGTGTATCTAAATAACGTGTAACGACTTCCCATCTAGAGCAATCGACTTTTGAACCGTTTCCAATAAATTCAAGATATTTCGAAGTCAATTCATCACGGGCTAACATTCGTTCTTTCTGGTCATAAACGTAAATGTAGCAGTTACCGTATGCTTCAGAATCGACCTGATTTCCGCCGTTGAATATCAATTTCTGTTCTTTACCGGTATCTTTACGGATAACTCCGGGCCTTCTAGTCAGTCTTGACGGATTTGAACATGCAGTATCACATTTCCCGTCGAAATATTCTTCATTAAAGAAATTCCATATCAGCTTATAGTTATTCTTGCAGAAGTCTTCATAGTTATGCGGAAATTCTATAATGACATGGTAAGATTTCTTACCTGAAAACGTAACACGGCTAATATTGTCCAAATGCTGTTCAATAAGTTTCTTCTGTTCTTCAAGCGGTAGAGAATCAGATTCGAATAGAAACCTGGTATGCTTTAAGCAATTACCGTCAAATCGGTATTGGCTACGAAGCTCGTTAAGAACTTCGTATTCCATACCTTCGACTGGTTTACTAGATACTTCAAATTTATTCGCATAATAAATCATTATAAACCCCAATCAATATTTTCTGATGTATTCTGGTCAAGCACTGTATCAACTTTCTTGGTCATCGGATATGCCAAATATACTTTATTATTCTTCTTCATGCGAACATATTTTATTCCATGTGCGCTGTTTAAATACTGTGTCCATTTCCACCATGCCTTATCGCGGGTATTGATGTTACCTTCGACATCTCCGCCGTTACGAACAAACGTAAAGCCGAACGCTTCCCTGTATTCTTTATACTGGTCGCTTACGAGCATTTCGATGATATAGTCTTTCATATCCTTGGCGCTGATAAACTTATTCTTATCACTGCATTCATCGAAATGTTCTGCGAAGAAATTCTCATAATCAATATAATCTTCCGTATCTGTGTATTCGTCAGTATTGAAATATTCTTTAAGCAACGGTTCGTTGAATGCTCGCTTTGTAAGATTATCGTCCGAGATACCTTCAATCTTGCTTGGATCTTTCAGATATTCGTCTTCCTCTTCCTTAGACAGAACGATATAACGGTTATTCTTAAATAACGGATTTTGCTTATAGACTGTATAACAGAAATTCAAGAAATCCTTTGCTGTCGAATTTAACGCATCCTGCTTTTCCTGTGTCCACTTATATTGTCCGACATAGGTAATAGGAATTGCTCTACGTCTGTTCGCGTATTCCTTAATCGTAGCTGGTGTATTGGAGAATACAATCAGCTTATGATTGATAGGTTCCCAACGAACATGAGACTTTCCCTTTACGTTTAAGTTCATCGGGTTATTAGCGATAAGTTCCTTTGCCTTGTCAGAACACAATGTCTTGTCTGAATATTCTTCCATAACAGAAATATGGGTATTCCAGATTTTGATACCGGCAAGACCGAATTCATTAGTGTCAGACAAAGCGCTTTGCCCGATATAAGAAATAGAATTCTTCGGCAAGACAGATTCCAGCGCACGCATCATGACGCCTTTACCCGTACCGCCCTTATCAGAAATAATAAGATACTGTTGCGTAGTATTCGAATCGTCCATACACATTCCGAGGAACGTAATCAGTCGCATCTGGAAATGCTTCTCTGGCATTTTCTCATTGATATAATCTTCCCACGGTTTTGGAAGTTTTGTAACACGTTCAGGAAACCAGTGAGAAACTGAAGTCTCTTCAGCCTTATTAGACCATGCGATAAATTTCGACTGACCGTCAATCATCATCTTATACTTCTTCCAGTTATCGAGGACATACTGGAATATGTCATTATATGTTTCAATCTTCGGATTACGCTTAAGGTCAAATCCCCTAAGAGACTTATACTTCTTACCGTCGTCGGTCCATGTTTCAAATATAGCTCTAATCTTATAAAACGTCAAGAATGAAGACGGTAGATTCTGGTCAATAAAGTCTTCAATCGGAGTTTCGATAATCTCATTGTTCGTATCGAATTCAAGTTCACTCATATCAAGCTGTGCCAAATATTCAGACAACTGCTTGTAATAGATTCCTACCTTTGTCATAAAGGTATTCATTACCCTATATGCTAGGCCAGTAGGTTTAATCCAATGAATATTATCAATGAAAACTTTGCCCATCGCGTCTTCAAGTAGCAGCTCACAATCATTTTCGTCGATAAGAACTAACTGATTTCCGCAAAGCTTGAAGTTCTTAAACAAGTTTCTATCGAAATTGTTAATCTTTAAGAGCTCATCACGCAGTTCAACGTCAACTTTCTCTAGCTGTAGCTCTTCTTTAGTATATTTTGGACCTTTAGTCCTGCGTAAAACGCTTTCTTTCTGCTTTGTTTCCTTAAAACCGAGCTTATCGTTAAGGTGCTGTGTAAGAACTTCGACAGTATTCTTGACTGTTCGTCTACCGATTTTATCCTTAAGCTGTAAAAGCAGCATTTCAAGCGATAAACCGTTCTCTTTGTTCTTGTCTTCTACTCGATAAAATACAATCGGCGTCATATCTAGAAATGTCTGCAGGGATTCATCGTCTGTACATTTCTTTGCTTCTTCAATAGCATGTTCTAGAGTTTCGATAGATGCTGTTGTATAAATCTTTAAATCTTGTTTCATTATGAAAGTCCTCTCCGATGCTTGCGTTCACCGAAGAGGACTTCTTGATTGAGGACAACTAATAAAGAAATTCTATCGTTCAGTACGTTTGATTAAGAACGCAAGACATCAAACAATTACCGTACCTATTATTTATGTTCTCAAATATAGTAAATTTTTCTATGTTTGTAAGCTCAAAGTTTTATTCTGTAAATTCTTCAAAGGGTAATATAGTGGGAATATAGGGTTGTCTAAAGTCAATGTTCCCAAAAAACCTTATTTTTGTCTCAAAAAGGCCAATTTTGGCTCAGGTTACATAGTAACATTGACTTTCCAGGTTATTATATTATTATAATATAATATATTATATTATTATAATTATTGCAATAGTCTTAACAATATAATCAGAATAAATGTAAAAATATTTTAACAGAATGAAATATTTTCTATATTTTAAACATGAACGCGCAAGAAAGAAAACGATTCCGACAGACAAAGAGGTGGCTTGAATTCCGTAAGCAGCTCATGGAAAAGCAAAAGACTGACCCAATCACGGGCAATAAGCTGAGCAAGACTGCAAACTGTCACCATGAAAATTTAGACCATGAGCAGTATACCGACCTTACAGAAGAGAATTTTATAATGTTGAATAAAGAGTCTCACGACTGTGTACATTTCCTATTCCTCAAAAGTGATCCTAAAGCATGGCGTAAGCGTCTAAAGGGACTTGTAAAAATTCTTAAGCGTATGGAGCTTCTAAACAGCTAATTATTAAAACAGTAGGGTAACTAGGGTAAGTCCTAAATAAGGCCTCCAGGCTATCCAGAAACGCGAAAGAAGAGGTATTAAACTATATGGGTAGGAAAAAGAAGTCAACAGACTACATAGATAATGACAAATTGAAGGAATTAGTGACGGAATACGTCAAGCTGAACTACAACGACAAGGGCGATTGGATTCAAAGGTACGAGAATACCATGAAGACCCGCTGCATCAAGAAACCTGAAAAATGGCCTGCAGTACAGGACTTTATCAACCGAAGGAAAGCCCTTTACGACAACAGGGGTGTACCGAGCATGGAGGACATCAGGAAATTCGAGGCCGTACAGCTTGAGCTAGTAAAGGCTTTCTACAAGATTGCAGAGGGCGTACTTGTTAAGATGTCGCTCATAAAGGACGAGGAAAGAGAAGACATAATGCACGAGGAAGTCCTTGCAGCATTAAAATATTGCAACAGGTTCGACGAGGCGCTAGATACTTCATGTTTCGCATATATTACGCAATGCATGAACAACGCCGTTATATTATATCTTGACGACAGGAAGAAGTCGAAACTGGACGGTAATCTAGTCTATGAACACGAAATGTTCGATACGAGAGGAACTGACCAGATGAAGGGCATGGAAGATTCCGAATAATTTCTAAATTCAAAGAATGGAAAACACAATGAAGTTTGATTATGCTATTGTCAATCCGCCGTACGACCGAAACCTTCATCTTAAGGTTCTTGAACAGGTTTTGAAAGTAGCCGATAAGGTTATCAATATCTCTCCTATACGTTGGATGAAGGATCCGTTCGCACCGTATAATCAAAAGTCAGATTATATTAAATTCGAAAAAACTGTTAGTAAAAAAATTGAGTCAATTGATGAGATTTCATATAAAGAAGCAACCAAATTGTTTGACTCTGCTCTTTTTACGATGGATTTAGGAATATATGTGTGTGGAAAAGGTGGTTATAGTTATCAACATAATGATACATTGATTACAAAAATTATTAAAAAAGTTATGTCAAAAAATTGGTTACCGTTTAGCCCTAAAAAATTTTATCAAGGGCAAATCGAGCATAAAAATTTTAGCATAGATATTGCGCCGATTCGAATTAATGATACGAATGAAATTGAACGAATTATGTGTAAGACTTATGAATCACAATGCCAGACACTTCCAATGAATGAAGAAACCGCATATGATAATCAAGGTGGGCATTTTGAATTTGATACAGAAGAAGAACGACATAATTTTTATGATTGTTATAATTCTATTTTTATGAAATGGTATTGTCGGCTTTGGAAATCAAATAGTCATGTCTATTCTGCAAAGATTCCATATTTCGGCAACTATACTCATAAGTGGAAGTTGAGGGATTTCTTCGACTGGTTCGACTTGACTCCGGCTGAACGTACGAGAGTCGTAAAGGAAATCCGCGATATGCGGCATGGAAGATCCAGATAATTCATAAATATGTAATAAGTGAACAAAAATTTACTATATTTTATTACGTATGAATAAAGACCTTTTATTAATTATTTCACCAGAACAAGGATCTGGTGGCGGGTGTTGGAATTTGAGAATAAATCAATTTGCAAATTATATTAATCAAACCCAACAGTTTCAAACTAAAGTAATCACAAGTCCGATTCCGGTTTTCGACCAGAATATACTTGCAAGATGTAAGGGCATATTGGTACAGAGACCGTTCCAGCCTATGCCATGGCTCAAGAATTATAGGGAACTGCAGCCAAAGTTCGGGTACAAGATTTCCTTCGATGTGGACGACGCTTGGTGGGGTATTTTACCGGACTACAACGCATCTGCACTGAAGCCTCATGACTGGAACGCAATAGACAAGATTTCTGCCGAGAACCTTCAGTATTTCGACTGCGGTATTGTCACTACGGATTTCCTCGCCGATTACCTTCACAAGCGTTACGGCTTCTGGAACACGGTTATCGTGCCGAATACGGCTGACCGTTCAATCTACCAGTCTAACCGTAAGGATTTCTTCAGGGATAAGCCACTAGTAATTTCGGCAGGTGCATGCCAGCACACTTTGGAACCGATTCCGATGTGTCCTGAAAACCCAACAGGCGTTCCGGGTAAGAGAGGAGACTACGTAGGCGAATGGCCGGAATTCCTCAAGAAGAATATTGACAACATGGACCTGCATTATTTCGCCAACATACCGTATTTCCTTAACGAGGTAGGCGAAAAGATTCAGGTACATCCTTGGAAATACACATCTCTGTATTCTGCTGAACTTAATATGATTAAGCCTGACATCATTATCGCTCCGTTGCAGAATAACGATTTCAACAGGGCAAAGAGTTCTCTTAAGTTCGCGGAGGCTTGTGCATGCGGAGGTATCTTAATGGGTTCCGATTTCCCAGGCGGTCCTTACGAGATGATTCATCCTTTGTGCAAAGTGCCTGATAATCCGACCGTAGCGCAGCTCGAAACCGTATTCAATAACATAAAGGAACACTGGAAGGAAATTCTTGCATACCAGTATAACTTTATCAATACCAACGGCTGGTGGTTGCAGTCTTCGCATCACATGACTAAATGGCTTAACGCCGTTACTGTACCTAATGAGGAGATTATATAATGTGGACTGAAGAAAGAAAACAGAAACAGCGCGAGCTTATGAAGTCGTTATGGGAAGACGGTACTTTACGTATAAACCGCAAGGGTCCTCGCTCTACGAATATCGACGTATCGCAGACTGAAGATTATTCAACCTACATGCGCGAATATCAGAAAATCTTCCGCGAGAAGAACAAGAGCTATTATAGGCTCAGGCAGCTTTGGAACCGGAAATACAAGGGTCAGTATAGCTGGAAGATATTCTACGGTCTGTTCAAGGACATGCCGAGGGCAGCGGACATTGATGCTAAATTACAGGAAGTAGATATAAACTTCGAAAACTTCTTCAATAACTGGATTCCTGATTATTACGTACCGTAACGTTTAGAAAAATTTACCTCTATATTCTAAGAGAAGGGTTTACAAGGCCCTTCTCTTTTGCTATATTCATATACGTAAACAACAAACCAAAGGAACAACAATGATTACTTACAACGAAGCACAGAATCTAATCAACAATGAAGGTTTTATCGACATCAATTCCCGTACAGGATATTTGAAGGTTCAGGAATGGTCCGGTAACGATGGTCGTTACTTCACTCGTGAAACCCACTGCATCTGCAAGATGAGGAAAGTCAAGATTGTTGAAAATAAGGAATGGTGGGAAGCATATCACAGACGTACTACAAAAGAAATCGAAAATTACGATAACTGGACTGCCGAACAGAAGGAACTTGACAAGAAGTATTTCATTCCTAATGGAAAAGGTTTCCAATTAAACAGGTCCGATAAGTATTTCATCGACATGACGGCTGAAGAATTCATTAACGCCTATAATGAAGGCAAGAAGTGGCGCATGAAGGCGGAAAACAACAAGCTTCTCCGTGAACTTAATGTTCTATAAGGTTACAAAACAAATATTGTATGATTGAAGAAATGATTATGCGGCTCATGGAACAGCTCTATTCAGGAGTAAGTTCCGTGAGCTACAAAGGCATATATTTCCCAGTAAGAGAACTTGAATATGCGTCCCCCATGGACTTCAGGTCTATGAAGCATATATGTATAGACATTCCTAAGTATTTCGGTCTAGAGACAAACGGCGTCTCTGTTGCATATGAAATGACGAAGAGCTGGGCCATGACTGACGCCAAGGCTCGTGAGAACGCTTGTTTTAGGCTCGCCACACATTTCGTAAAGGAAATATTGCCTAAGATAGATTTCAAGTTGAATACTATCATGCATAACGAAGAAGTAGAAAAAATACTGGAGGTATTAGATTAATGTGTAAATTTTGCGATTTAGAACTTTATAATCATATGGCATCAATAGCAGGGTCTTTACCCTATAAAGATTGGCCTAAAGAAGTTAAAGACTATTATAATTGGATGAATGAATTATGGGATGAAGGCTGGAAATGGGAAATAGATGATAATGGTAATGTATTACTAATAATGAATAATGATGGTGGATATGATTCTACAACATTAGATTGTAAATTCTGTCCTAAATGTGGTCGTGATATGCATAAAGCAGCATTAGAATATTTGAATAATAAAACCGAAAGAGAAATAGATAATGCACTCAGTTTCAAAGATAGATTATTAAAGGCTGCAGATGAGCATAAAGCCGTTCTGGAATATTTGAAAGATAAGTAATATAAGCCTCCAAGGACCTGTTTGTTGTTGTCTCTATTGTTGTTCCGGTCCTTGGAGGCATTTTTTTATACAAAAAGGGTTGACGAACGTCTTCCCTTTTACTATATTAGGAACATGACTAAAGAAGAATTTATTGCAAGATACGGTGAAGAAGCTTATAATCGCAGAAAAGAAGCGTCTAGAGTTTCGCATGCGAAACATAAGCTTGAAGATCCGGAATGGTATAAAAACAGGATCGCAAAGCAAAACAATAAAGATTATAGAAATAAATGGCGTAGTAAAAACGCCGACAAAGAACGTGAATCTAGACGAAATCATTATAAGGAATTAAGTCAAGATCCAGAATTTAGAAAACAACGGGCTGAAGACTGTGCTGCTCTTGTAAAAAAATTTATAGAATCAAAAGGTGACTGTGGCGTTTTTACATACCATCAACTTATGGCATTCAAAATGCTTCATATAAAAGATTGGAAACAATATATTAAAGACTTATTAGATAATGAAAAATGTCCAGAAATGCTAGATATAGACTATCTGTATGAACATTTTAAAGATAACGTCGAACATGACCTTTATTACGGTAACGTTAATATTCTAAAATTCCTTGTACCATTACTTTGCCTTAAAGTATATGACGGTATAGAGTTTAATGAAAAAGAAATAGAGATGATTAAATATTTCGATAATTTCAAAAATACAACAAAGAAAAAGCCGCTAAGATATAATTCGACTATAACGTTCGTAGCTCCCGAATTAAAGCATGATACTGAAAAATGTATGAAGCTTATGTTACTGTATAATCTTGTTGCAGATTTTATGCATAACCGTGCAAAATATCCAACTGAGAAAAAACTTTACTAATAGGGGTTGACAAAGGCATTATACTTTGCTATATTAATAACATAAACAACAAACAGAAGGAATTAACTATGCAACAGAACATCTTTAACCGTATCAATACTTTCGCTGAATATCAGAAGAAAATGAATGATTATGAAAACCAGATTACCAAGATGATGATTGGTAAAGAAGGTCAGCCGATTCCATGTCATGTTATGATTGTTTCTGGCGATAAGGGCGTAGGTAAGACGTATAAGGCTGAAGAAATTCTTAGAAATCAATCTATTAGAAAATGGGAAATTGTGAACTCTTCTATGTCTGCTGTTCAGCTGTATAAGTTCCTCTGGGAACATAACGACGCCATTATCGTATTGGATGACGTTAACTCCATCATTCAAGACAGCAAAGACGGCGCTTCGTTGTTGAAGGCCGCAACTGACTCCTATATGGTTCGTAAGCTTTCCTGGCAGAAACAGAATGCAAACTGCATCCCTGTTCATAAATTCAACTTGAAATCAAATGCGGCCATTTCCGACCAGATGGACACGATTGCTTCTACAAATGTCAAGCTTTCTGTAAAGCATTCTGCAGGTATGACTTTTCCTGATGAATTCTATTTCACTGGTGCTTTGATTATCCTTACGAATAAGCCGTTGTCCATTATCGACCGTGCTACTGAAGGCGCTGTTTCTAACCGTGGCTGGCATCAGGAAATGTTGTTCTCTGTCGATGGTGCCGTCGATCTTATTAGAAACTTTGAAAGCCGTATTACTAATTATAACGGTATCGATATTGCACCTGAAAATGTCAAGAAGGCGGTAGAATTTCTTACATCTGAAACGGCCGTAAGATATTATAAAGAACATGCTAAAGTTCCTACGCTTAGAACATTAGGTAAGATGTCTCTTAACTTTGAATTCGGTAATATTGTCGATATGGACACGTTGGTTAACGAAACTGAAAGCCCTGCATATTAATAATTAAGGCCTAGGGACTTTATTATGTCTTTCCTTTGTGTCCCTAGGCCTTATACTTTAGATTTTCTGATTGTCTTCCAGTAATAGTACCTTTGCAGGAAATACAGCCATTTGCGTTTTGACTACATTCCAATACAGGGTCCCTAGACGCTCAGCGAGGAATGAAGGAACTCTAGCCTGATATTCAATCTTGTTATTCCTGTTTTCTTTCTCGACAATGTAACCTGGAACATTCTTGACACGCTCAATCATGTCTTCATAGGTCTTGACGTTGACTTTCTCAAGATACTTACTTAATACAGTATAAAGGAAAATCCAGTAGTCCTTGAAGGTATTGATATGACAGTTACAGATAATGTACGGAACGAACATATTGCCGTTAATGACCTGTTCGAACTGCTTTAACAGATGCGGATAAGTTTCGCTCAAAACCTCTGCACAAATCTTCAAATCTTCGACATTATGGAAGTAAGCATAGTTCTGTGCCAATGTGCAGTTGAATATCATCGGTTGAGGAATACATGTACGGTTATACATGTCATGGTCGAATATGCGTCTATAATGGTTCAAGGAAATCCATTCCGGATTAGTATATTTGGCTATTTCCTCGGGATCCTTCTTTGTCTTTCGAATTTCATCATTTTCAGCGAACTTGTCATAAAGCAATTTCATGCCTGCTAGTTCGCTCCACATTCTATGGTCTAATGAAGATTTCCTATTATCAATTAAGGTAAATCCTTCTATTGGACTTACCTTTTTATGATGAAACATGTATCTAATCATAAATCGAGATTCCTTTTACTTGTACGATTTATTTATAGACTAGTAGTAACGTATAGTAAACTTGTCGTCATCGATACGGTAGTCATACCCGTCATTACCCTTGCTCCTATAGCCTTTCCAGAATGCCGGATAAACGTTGAAACCGGTATTCTGAGAATTATAAACCCTGAGTATGCAGCACTGATGACCTTCTCCGGCGTTACCGTAACCGGAAGCCGGGAAGTTGATATATGACGAAGCGATGAAATCCGCATCATCCTGTCCCGATGTTTCCTTAAGGCCGAAGAGAATATTCTCTGCGGTGGCCATATAGCTTATCGGGCAACATTCATATATGATGTCTGCGACAACATTTGCAGGAATATACAAAGGCATCGGATCACCCTTATGATCGAGGTCATTCAAGTAAATGAAATTCTTGGAATAATCTGCACCGAGCCAGTAACATCCTGAAGAAGCCGTTTCGTTTGCGGTAGTAACCGCGGTCTTTACGAAAACCGAATTGCTTCCGCCGTTCGTGCATACGTAGCCTCTTTCAAGACCGGACGGGATAACCTGCGCAGAAACCTGGTTGCCGCTCATATCCTCGAATACGAGTCCGTTAGGGCCCGCCTGAGGGGTATTGACGTAATGAAGGGACTTGCAAGGAACCGTTTCCTGAGAGCCCTGGCCTGTAACGAAATCCGCTGAAATGTTTGCGCCGTTTCCGCCGCCTACTGCGAATGTGACATTTTGACTATTGTGTAAAGCTGCCATCTAAAAATCTCCTTAAAATATTTATTTCCAGTCAGCCGGTATCTGGGCGAGCTCTGCGGCGCCTGTTACTGTATCACGACCGCAGTCAGTAAAAGTAGACGTATGAATACTTGGCGGAATAGCTTGTGTCGAAGCCTGCTGATATAATGCTAAGGCGCCAGATTGTACTTTATAACAATTATAAAACGTATAAGTCATATTAGTGACATTGGAAGTGTTGAATAAAGGTATTGACGTAAGAGATTTACAATTATAGAACGTATAAGTCATATTAGTGACGCTGGAAGTATCGAACAATGGTACAGTTGTAAGCGCCCAACAATTATAGAACATGTCTTCCATATTAGTAGCGTTAGACGTATTAAATAAAGGTACCGATGTGAGGTATTCACAAGCTACGAACATAGCACTAATATCTGTTACACTTGAAGTATCAAATAAAGGTACCGTTGTAATATAGCAACCGTGGAACATACTTTTCATACTCGTAATACCAGTCGTATTAGCACCAAGTACTTCAACTATATTTCTAGAATAATAGAGCAAATAATCGAAATTAGTACCACTCTTATATACATCATATACATCTGTAGTGCCTGGTACCAATGTAGCAGTTCCATAACTAGTGGTAACTGTTTTATGAGGCGCATTTCCATCGCTTGTTCTTACTCTGACAGTATTAGCCGGCAAATTTAACGGATTATAAGAATCCAGATAATATAGCTCGTACTGGTTGTTATACAATAAAGTTTCATTATTGAAAGCTAAAGAATCTGACATATTAACTCCTTAAGACATTGTTCCGCCCCAGCTTGTCGGGATTTGAGCAAGTTCTGCTGCACCTTGAGTCGTATTACGTCCACAATACCAGAAAGTGTTATAATGACTAGTCGGTGGATTAGCTTGTGTTGATGCCTGTTGATATAAAGCTAAAGCTCCTGATTCAACTTTGAAACATTCATTGAACATATAATCCATTTGTGTTACTTTGGATGTATTAAATAATGGTACAGATGTCAACGAACTACAGGCGCCGAACATGTAGTACGTAGTTGTAACATTAGATGTATCAAATAAAGGTACCGATATTAACGAACTACAATTCAAGAACATACGTTCCATACTTGTTACGCTAGATGTATCAAATAAAGATACCGATGCTAGCCTGTTACAGTAGTAAAACATATAGTCCATATTTGTAATACCATTAGTATTAGCTCCAAGTACTTCGATTACATTTGATGCATCCGCTAACATCGATCTGAAACTAGTTCCACTCTTGTACACGTCGTAAATGTCAGTAGTGCCTGGTACCAATGTAGCAGTGTCATACGATGTAGTCGTGCCTTTATTAGGTGGATTTCCATTACGAGTCCTGACTCTGACAGTATTTGGCGGCAGATTTAACGGGTTATAAGGATCACCTTCCGGCCAAATCTTAGAACCGTTAAAATACAACGAGACTTCCGCCCCGTTGTATAACATCTTGCTTGGCGCATTGCCGTTAAGTATCAATCCCATTACGACCCCGTTACGATATAAAGAATGTCAGAACCTGTCGCCTGTGCAGTAGAGCCGACGACCTGTGTCTTTACAGACCAATTATTCATGAACGAATATGCAGACTGCCAGTTATTGTAGTTATTGGTATTCATATACCATTCGTTACCATTGGTAGCAGAATAGTAAATCATGCCGTTCTGAATCTGCAGCTTTGCGGTAGTGCTGGCAGTATAAGAAGCACCGTCACCGGTATTGATGTTGGCGGAATTCCAGAACATGAAGAATGTTTCGCCTGCGCCGTCAAGTTCGCTCCAGAATGCCTTATCACCAGTCTTATTCTGCATAAGGTGCAAATGGGCTTCGTTGTTGTATGCGTTATTTTCGGCTACAATTTCAACGAGACCGGAATTGGAATTGACAGATATACCGGAATTCAGCTTATACGTAACCATGCCGGCCGTAGAAACATCGTAAGAAGTATACGGAATGTAAGGACCGCTTCCTCCGCCTCCTCCTGTCCAAGTACCAGAATACGTATTGACCGTGTTATAGACAGAATTCCAATATCCAGAATTTGCAGTTACTACCTTACAAGCCTCGTCAGCAGACGCAGGGAGTGTATTTCCAGTAACAAGACTGTAGACATAGGCAGATGCGGCAGTAATATCGTTACTGTAATCCTTACCGGAAATAACGACCGCAGTAGAAGGTTTCGAAATCGTTACTGAACCGGAACCTACAACAGGAACCTGTGGATTAGTTGAGCCGCCAGCGGCAGAGAAAGCAGAACCGTTATAGCTCGTAATCTGTCCGCCAGTCAAACCGAGACCAGATTCGTACATGAGGCCTTCGACTTCTGGCAATCCTGAAATACCGATAACCGTAGCGGAATTTGAATCCTCTACGAAGTAAAGCGGATCCTGAACACCGAGGCGGGCAGACTGTGCAGAAATCTTATGTTCGACATTGTTGACTACAATCGGAAGTACGCCTTCGTATTCGATACCGCCTGTACTGCCCTGGCCGGCAAATGCAGAACCGTTGTAAGCTGAGATTCTGTTATTTTCGTCATATTCCCAACCGGAAAGAACGTAATCGGCTTCATGTGCATGGTCAGCTTCGAAAGTGTTATCTGCGGAAGTAGCATAGAAACCGGAACCTGAAATAGCTGAAATCAAGATACCGTTGGATTCCAACGCCGTATTCTCTACATAAGGCAGGTTAGCCGTAGAAGGAATCTGCGCCGTAGCCGCCGTAAATGCGGAATTAGCAGCAGCCGTAATTTCGTCAGTCCAGTCCTTTCCGGAAACGACATGGTTAGTAATGTCGATATTCACGCCCGCAGAATACGGAGTGTTGTCGCCTGTGACAGCCGTCAGATAGTGCTGGTCAACGACCCAGTTAACTGCGGAATTGTATGCGTTACCGGATGCGTTCTGAATAGTAGTCGTCCAGTCCTGATGTGCAGTAAGGTACGTATCTACAATCTTGCGTCCCAAAGAATCATAAGTGGCAGAATTCGAAGAAGCTGCGTTCAATGCCGTAATGGCGAGCTCTGCGGAATGTGCAGAAACGGCCATCTGAACATAGTCTGCGGAATTTGCGTGGTATGCGTTGTCGACGATACCCGTGACGCTTATAACATGATTAGTAATATCAATGTTATTACCGCCGCTATATTCAGTGACAGAAGCAGCATCGAGAGCAGATCCATTAATGGCTGAAATCTTTCCATCGGGTGTTCCTTCGAATGTAGGAAAGGCACTCTCTCGAATTCCTATTACAGTAGAGGCAGATGTATCTTCTACAAGATAAATAGGTTCCTGTACACCAAGTTTAGCGGACTGCGCCGAGATAATCATATTCTCGTTATCGACTACAATAGGTGCAATACCGGTATATCCGTTGATAAGCTTTTCTGCACTTGCTGCATAATCTGCAGCATGAGCAGAGTCGGCAGTTTCTGCAAATCCAGCAGAATTTGCATAGTCAGCAGACCCCGCATGAACGGCTTCCTGCGATACAGTTGCTGAAATAGCATGTTCGGATTCAGAAGCACTGTTAGCCAGGTCGGCGTAGTTCGCGTTGTCTGCAGAAACCGCGTAGAAACCGGAACCCGAGATGCCCGAAATCAACGCTCCGTTAAATTCAAGAGAAGAATTCTGAACATACGGCAAATTGGAAACATCCTGGTGAGCCGTAAGGTAATTCTGTTCTTCTACCCATGCGGTAGACTTGTCGAATGCGGAATCTACGATTGCGGCGGAATCGCAAGGACAGTCAGGACCGAAAGCGGAACCGGAATATCCAGTAATCTTTCCGTCTTCGTATTCCAATCCACTCGTAAACATGTCCCCACCTGCTGTATAAATGGGCGAACCTTGCAGCAATCTATTATTTCTGGAAACGATATTCATCTATAAAACCTCTGTATTATTTATTTAAGCATCCTTGACGAGACGAACAGAGTAACCGCGTGACTTATAGTAGCTGTACGAACCCATCGATGCGCCCGTAGAGAAGTAACGGTTGTAGGCGTAGGAAGACGAGGTCTCAGTGGCCGTCCAGAAGTACGCGTTGCTGCCTAAATTGACGAAGTAGCCCGAATACTGGTAACCAGCGGGAAAAGCCGCAAAGCCGAAGTCGTCGGTTCCATTACCAGATGACCATCCTGTAGATGATTTGAGCTTTGTACCTGCAACGGATTTACCTCCAACGGCATCGGCTAAAGCATCCCACTCTGCTGCTGTTGCTAAATGCCAGCCACTGATTTCGTTTGCCGCTGCAACCGCTTCATCCCAAGTATAGAGCTTTCCGTACTTTAAGCCGTTCCAGCCATAAGTCGATTCGTCATTATTGTAATAAACACCGGTTGAACCGTAGTCCAAGTTCTCGGCAAGCCAAGTTACTCCGTTAATAGTCACCGTTCTGTACGTGCGTCCGCCAATGACAGCGGTATTAAGATCTCTGAACCAAGCTTTTACAGTAACGTCAGAACCTGTAAATTTAAAGTTACTTCCTGTCAATGCTGCACCAGTGATGTCATAGCTAGAGAAGGTATAGCCAGAATTCGGCGTGTTGCTCAACGTGACATTAGTTCCTGAAACTCCGGACATAGGTGATGCTGTAATAGTTCCATTACCGTCTGTTGCCGTGGTTACTTCATAAATAATTCTTTGCCAGAGCATTTCCTTGGAATTGTTCAGAAGCGCCTTGCCGTTGAAAGAAAGACTGAATGCCGAATTTATCATTTATCCTCCTTCTTCGCCAGCTCTATTTGAATCTTTGTCAGTATATCCATGATATTGTCGAGTTTCTGTCCGAACAACGCATGCTGGGACTTCATAAATTCACAGTCGTGTTCCAATAAAGTTATGCGCTTATCCATTTCGTCCTGAGCATCGTCTCTCTTAGACTTCGTATCTTTTCTCTGCAATGCGATAATCAGATAGACTACCGCTGCCGAGACTATACCTACGGGACCCGAATTTAGAAATTGCGTCAATAAGTCTTCCATCTTTAAGCCTATGTGTTAGAATCTGAAATTCTGTTAATGCCGACTACTTTGTATATGTTCTTGTAATTCCACCAACCATTACCTGTAAATACAGATGCCAATGTTGTAGAATAACCGCCATATACTTTTAAATGTGTTTGGTCGGTAAATACTCCTCTTAAACCAACCCAGACTGAATTTGAACCTTCAGGAACAAGCCAAGTAAAAGCACCATTACCACCCCTCTTTGAGGTGTCTAATATAATAGTTTCACTATCTAAATTACCCGAAGAAATTATTTTTATTTCTTCAAAAGCACTAATAGGTTCAGAAAGTTGAGCTGTAGCACTTAAACGACTGCCATCGCCTATAGAAAAAGTATTGCCACTCCACAGCACCGTTTCATTATAGCCACGCACCACACCCAAAGGACTATCAGCAGTTCCGTTTCCTGAGAGCGTGTTGTCATGCGATACTTCTTGCTGAGTGGCGAGAACGTAGTTGCCTTGTGAAATACTCTGAATATCTGACATGTTTAAACCTCCTTACGATTGATACCGATGACTTTTCTAATACCTACACAACCAGTAAAACTATTAGCAGTTGTACCTGCTGTTCCAGTTATCATATTTCTTTGAAAACCATAAGTCCAATTTAAAGTAGTAGCCGCTTCATTAGCAGTAAATACAGATAATTTCCAATCGTGCCCTTCCATAATATATGGTGCTATGCTGTAATAATAAGCATTTGAACCTGGTACTAATGCTGAGGTTTCATAAATGTTCCACGGACCTGTTCCACCAGCATTAACACCACCTCTACCAGGATAACCTCTTGTAGGCAACACCATAACTCTTTCAAAATTAGTAAATGGTTCTGATAAAGTAATACTACCACTTCCATTAAGTGCTGTAGTTTCAAACAGCACCGTTTCATCGTTGGAAATCCTTACAGTTCCTTCCGATGGCTGTGTAATGGAAATACCTGGACCTGCTTGGTATGTTGTGGCACTTGTGTTGCCTAAAACGAAACTACCATTTGCGATTGAATTTATTTCAC
>Ga0265300_10000655_pt1 | contig 36134 bp, 39 predicted proteins | sample AusTroGonzalo_MG_FD_193482 | JGI IMG/M metagenome (GOLD analysis project Ga0265300, IMG submission 193482) | Bovine rumen microbial communities from tropical cattle in Woodstock, Queensland, Australia - Gonzalo_03 | ecosystem: Host-associated > Mammals > Digestive system > Stomach > Rumen ...
GAATGAAGATGTCTCAATCATGCCACCGGGTAGGTGGCGAGCAGTACCCAACTCTAAAGTAGTATGGACACAGAGAATTACCACAGAAGATCTATTCCAGAAATTGATTGGATTCAAGCAGGCAACCAAGCAGAAGTTCATTGTAGACTATGATGATATGGTCTGGACTTCACCGATTGACGGCACTGGACTTCCAGACTTCAATCCTTGCCGTGGGAAGAACAATGCAGAACAGAATCTTATAGACATGAAGAAGTATCTCAATATCCTTGCCGATGTCGTTACTGTCTCTACGGAAAGAATCAAGGAGAATCTCAAGGGAATCGTTCCTGAAGAGAAGATCGTTGTCCTTCCTAACATGCTATCATATAAAGATTGGTTCTTCCCATTCTCTCAACCACCTAAAGAGAATATCTTCTACTTTGCAGGATCTCATTCTCACTTTGACAATGTCAATAAGAAGCAAGGTGACTTCTCTACTTCACTGATTCAGTATCTATCTGGTCAGATCGTAATGAATAAGGCACTCACGCCATACTTCCTTAAGCCAGTAAAGACATTCCCAGGTTGCTCAATGGCACTATACCCACCGCAGTTCTATCAAGAGACAAGGAATGTAAGATTCATTATCGCTCCACTTGCTGACAATGAGTTCAATCGTAACAAGTCTGACCTTAAGTATCTTGAGTCTGCTGCTGTAGGTCGAGTCTGTCTCGTTAATGACTTCCCAGGTTCTCCGTATGCTGGTGCTCATCCCTATCAGAAGATTCCATGTAACGCTACTCCACAGACAATCAAATTCATTGTGGACCGAGCAAATGAGCATTATAATGAAATTCTCAAGTATCAATGGGACTATCTCAATAAGCGATGGGCGAATAACTACTTACCTAAAGTAATAGAATTGCTTAACCGTTAAGACAAAGAAACCCCGAGGCTACTGCTTCGGGGTTAATTCTTACCTGTTCGTCAGATTACATTGACATCAAGTTAGCAGTTGCGTCCTTGATGCAGACGTAAGTAGCTGCCCTTGGTTCAACAGTCTGAGCCAATGCAACGATTGCCCAACGAGTCTTGTTGGTACCAGCTTCAACGTTCACAGCACGAGCAGTATGAACGATCACGCCTTCAACAGAGTCAGAGGTAAGGTCAGCGTTAGACCAATCCTGTTTCTTGAGTGCATCGAACTCGAATGCACCCTTAGCACGGATGATACCGCAGAAGTATGAACCTTCCTTAAGGCCGTTAACGAGCTTCTTGTTAGCAAGTCCAGCAGCAGTGACGTTAGTCTTGTCTGCGAAGATTGCTTCCTTAGTGCCCTGACCAGCGAAGTCAACAGGACGAACCTTAACTGCGCCATCAACAGAATCTTCAATAGCAATGAATGCCTTCAAAGAGCTAGTCTTGTTACCAACAAGGTTAGTAGCATAGACGCCTTCAATGAACAACGGAGTTCCCTTAGGAATTACTTCGCCAACAGAAGTCTGGATAACGTCAGCAGTTGCTCCCTGAGTATAAGAGGTAACTGTTGCAGTAGAAAGTGCGTTCTCAAGATCCTTAGAGATTTCGAGAGATGGAAGGAATTGCTGTTCGTGGTATTCAACAGTACCCATCTTGCCAAGCATACCTTTCTTGTAGAGCGGTTCTGCATCAACTGGTGCGAATCCCTTACCAGCAGCAGATACGATAGAATCAATCTGCGGGTCAATGAATCCATGACGTTCTTCGGAAGTGATAGAACGAAGGAATGCATCAGCCTTGGTCAACGGCAAGAAGCCTACACCAACGAATGCAGTGTTCTGACGGCCAAGATCGTTATCAATAACGTCCTGAACGAGACCTTCAACAAGAGCCTTACCATTAGGAATAGCAATTTCCTTGTCCCAGTTAACGTCTGTAACTGCTTCAACGTAGTCAGTGTCAATCATTACGTTGCCGTAGAAGCTTGACATCTTAACCTTACGTTCAACGAGGTTAGAAGACTGTCCGGTAATATCCTTACCCTTGACATACTTACCAGCGTCACGAACGACAAATTCCATGTCGTTAATATCATTGCGCTTGCCTACCAACTGATCTGCTAGACGAGAGTCAGAACAGATAGTGAGATAGCTACCAACTTCAGCTGCTCTAAGAGCAACAAGGTCGTTATATTTCTTTGTACCCCATACATTAGCCATGATTTATTTCTCCTTATCCATGCGGATGATTTCTTAGATAGTTGTTCCAGTACTGTCTATCTTTGACAGTAGGTTCAACGGTTGTTGTCTGATTTGTTATTTGCTTTCCAATGACTGGAAGCGCTTTCTTCGGTTCAACTGTAGACTGAGGAACTTCCACAGACTGCGGCTTAGTATGAACCTTATCAAGAATTTCGCCTGAGATCTTCTCAATGTTATGCTTGAGAGTATCAGGATCCTTGCTTCTGAACAGACGGCGTAATGTGTCCATGTTAGTCATGAGTTCCTTGAGAACGATCGGATATTCCTGAAGAGTATCGAGATAGTTCAGAACGACATCATTCTTATCATGTTCCTTCAATGCAGCAGCAAATGCAGAACCCTTAGACTCAATCAAATTACGATAGTCTTCAAGTTCTTTACCTTGGAAGCAATGCTCAGTAATGATTCTATCCTGTTCAACGGCTAACTGATTCTGTTCTGCAGCGTCTTGCTGCTTGATGCGATTCAGTTCGTCTGTCATGTCTCGCTTTGCGAATTCATTTCTGATATATGCTTCCGGATCGGCAGAACCATCTTCCTTCGTAAAGTGCTTTGCCTCTAGTCCATCACGCTTCTTGAGTTCTTCTTCCAACTCCTTAATGCGTGCTTCATACTTTGCTTTCTGTTCTTTACGCTTCTGCTTCTCGCGAATAAAGGCATAATCTCTCTTAGAGAGTTCATCCTTCTTATCATCAACCTTAACTTCCGGTTCCTTAGGCTCATCACTTCCTTTGGTATCTTCAGCAGGCTTACCGTCATTGTCTGGCTGCTTTACTTCAGCCGGTTCAGCTTTATCTTCAACTTGAGCGACGTTCTCAGGTGATTTAGAATCAGACGCAGGAGTATCATCAACTGATGGGGTAGATTCTACTTTCTGTTCGGGTTCACTGGCTTTATTGTTGCCTTCCAAATATTTCAAGGCTTCTTCTGTTGACATTGGCATAAAGGTTGTCATTCCTTAACCGAGGTATGAAATAATAGTACAGCCAGCCTCGTTCCAGCTGTACTATTCATAATTAGTTAATTTCTAACGCGGCAATGCACCAAGGCCAGAATTCTTTCCTGTTCCTTTAGTTCGCCATAAATTCATCAATGATCTACCCACAGAACCGTTACCTGACAAGTAATTGCCTTCAAGTATCTTCTGTACATCTTCAGGAGTTGCAGCACAGGCATATCCGTTCATAGTCAAGACCTGTGAGATAGGATCATACTGCAATCCTTGAACCCAAGACGAAGACGATTGAATTGGTCGTCTAGGTCTAGGATCATTCCAGTACTTTGGTGATTCTGCTTCACGGATTTCAGCTGCTGCCTTCAATGCTGCTTCTGGCATACCCGCAAGTACAAGATCATAATAGTCAGGTAGATTCCTTGGATCCAACAGTTCGGTATGTTCCCTCTCGGTCTGTCTTTCACGAGCAAGAGGGTTACCTGACTTCAAGGCATTGTAACTGTAGTTAGGACCTGTTAGAATATTAAAGAGCATCTTATCCTCCTATCATTTCGTTAACAGCATCTTCAACACCAGCAACGTATGCTTCCTGTTCACGAATCTCAGTATTTGTCTCATTCTGAGCCTTAGCCATTTCAGATTCTGCAGCCTTGAGATTCATTTCCTGTTGCTTAGCCATTGCGTCAGTCTCGATCTTAACTCCGTTCTGTTCAAGCTTAGCAGTCTCAAGCATCATCTTATCCTGTTCCTGAATCTTGAACTTATTGAAGTCAAGGATTCTCTGTTCACGGTTATTAAGCATGCTCATCTGCAAAGTATTCAACTGCTGTCTCAATTCTGCTGCTTCAGCCTTGCTCTTCTCGAGTTCAGTCATTGTCTCATCCATTACTGCCTGCATCTGCTTCATAGTATGAATTGCAGCAGGGTCTTGGTCCTTAGATACGAACTGAACGTTAGGTGGAAGGTTAGCAACGATGTTGTCCGACAATTCTGTACCAAGTTCATTCTTGAGAGTATCTGCAAAGTACTTAGCGAGAATTGGCTTCATTTCATCAGGCATGATTGTTCCCATAGCAGAAAGTTCCTGACGAGCCTTCATTTCACGAGTAATTACAGACGGTCCATTCTCCAATGTGAACTTCAAATCAACGCCGTTGTTGAGCAATTCAATGAATATTCTACCAAGAGTACGGATTGCCTTATAAGCGTTATTATAGTAAGACGCTGTGTTAGATTCCTTGCTGGTCTCTTGACGTAGAATCTCTGTCGCAGTTCTTTCTCTCTGGTCAATGATTCCTGTCATCGGTACGCCTACAGTATCTTCAAGCAATGTTCTGCAAGTAGAGATAGTAGCCTGAAGGTCACCAGTCTGGAACTGTTCAACGAGAGGAACTGGCTGATGTTCACCTTTCCAAAACACAGCAGCAGTATCATCTTCATTGCATTGAGCAAGGTTCTTCGGCATTACTGCATCTACGTTAATAAGGTAGTTAGCCTTAGCAGAACGACCGACACGTTCAATGAGTGAAGAATATGCAATGTTGGCACCAAGTTCCAAAGGCAAAGTCTGCTGAATGATTCCGTTATAATTCAATGTATCATTCTCGAAGATCTCGTTACCAGCCAATCTGATAATAGGTATGAACTTAATTGGCAATGTTGCTCTATCTACAATCTTATCACCAACGATCTTGTAGTAATCAACCGTACCACTAGCATTCTTTGTGAAGTACGAGATACATGCAACAGAATCTTCCGGCATATTCCACTGAGTGAACTGACCGAAGTTAATCATGCACTGAGCGTTAGGATATGTCATAGGCACAACATCATCACCATAGAGACGCTTTGCTTTCTTCAATGACATAACGTTGATTACTGCACCTTCTTCAGCGTCAGAAGCATCAACTGTAAGAACATTTGGATCCAATGCGATTGCGTCAATATGAGAAGCAGATTCTACACAGATCTTCGGTTCACCTGTGAATTCATCTTCTACCGTAGTAGTAACAAGGAATCCGTAACCTGTAAGTACTGCTTTACGGAATGCATCAACGATAGAAGTCTTTACATCTGTATCTGCTTCAATGGCATCAATTCCTTCTTGAACTTGCTCAAATGCTGGATCATCTTTATTCGTGAGTTCAACATGCCACGGTGAGTTAGAGATAGGCGAAGAGATTGCATTGACCATAGGATTCCAGTTGTTCAATGCAAGATTTACTCTCTTCTTTCTCTTATACGTCTTAATGTATTCCTTGTCCCAGAAGTCGCCAGAATATCGCTTCATGTCATTCACAGCACGCTGGATAGTAACGTTGTAGCGGGCGTCTGATTTCGTTAGGAACTCATTACATTGTTCTATGATTTCGTAATCTTCCATAAATCCTCTTTACCATTCATAAATAGGTTAGTCTTTGTCCAACTGTCTGATACCGAGTCTCAAGGCATAGGAATACTCAGAATCTGGTACAATCCCTAGCTGACCAAGGTTAAAGTTACGAATCTGCCATTCATCATTAGCTCCTGGCTGCTTACCAAGGTCTGCAATGACAAAGTTGTGCGTGTTATCAATCGTTGAGTACTTAGTGTCAGTAGACAAGTGAGCACGAACTACAGATGGAGTTACCAGATAATTGAGCTTAGTTCCTTGACCACTAGTATAGTATACTTGGTTAGGTTGGATCTTGATATTGTCTGTACCATCATTAGGATATTCAAGAACTGAGAACTCAAGATCTACTTCGGCATCATACTGACCAATTACGAACATTCTCATTGTAGTAAAGTACTTGCTGTAATCATCAACGTAGTTAGGATCTTCAGGATCGCCAGTTAGATTGGTCGCGTGCTGGAATGTGCCAACATACGCCTCACCTTGGATAGACGGAGACTGAGGAACACAGAGATTACCATTAGCAGTTGGGAAGTTTGTTCTTTCCACAGGTACATGGTTCAATGTCATCTTGCAGACAAATCCACCAGTATTTCCTGTAAAGGAGTATGTGTTCTGTCTATCGGAATTCATTGCGCCCTTTCTCTTGATTTCCCAAGCATTGATAGATTCTGCATTTGAACGGTTGTCCTTAATGACAAGTCCGTCTACCAATACATGGTCGGCAGTAGTATCCTGACCATCAATGATTAACTTAGCATTGAAGATATTGCTGTCAATGTAACCACCAATGAACTGGTCTACAGTAACAGACTCACCCATGTACGTTGCAGTCTGAGCAATACCAGCTTTAGGAATCAATGTATAGTTGCTGTTAATCTGGCATCCTTTCAAGAACGTATTCTGAGCTGTAATGAGAGTAGCGATAGTGCTGTCATAAGCTGAGAAGTTAGCAAGTCTGTATGAACCAGGACCAGTCAAAGTACAGTTACGAAGACTGATAGTTGGCAATACCTCAGGCACAGTCTCATCAAGGTCAATCGTTGAGTCTTCTGCAATGAGTGTTACTCCATCGGTCAACTTAACCTTAGCAACGCATGACTTCAAGTGAAGAACTGTTCCAGTAGGAGCAGCATAGTATCCTGTGCTGTCTTCCAATGTAATGGTCTGCACAGAAGGAATCTGCTCAAGTTCTACCAATGTAGTAAGTGCGTTCTTGAGATTGTCCACGAAGATTGAGTCATTGATGATCTTGTTCTCTTCACAGACGGCATAGGGCATTCCGACATTGATGTAGTTACGATAGTCAAAGAATGGATTACTATCGGTCGAGCAACGGATTACCTTATACAGATCCAACTTGCCTTTGAAGTCATCAATGTCATAACGGCAGTCATATATCATTCCGTCTGCATCAAATGAAGCATTGAACATCTGACCAGTAATGTCGCATTCAACTATCTCACAGCCAGAACCAATATGTTCATCGGAATGAATCTCACAGTTAGTGAATCTCTTATTCGTTACATCTACATTAACGAATACTTCTGCGTTCTCGAAGTTAATCTTTGGAGTAAAGGCGTCAATGATTACTTTCTCATATCCTGTGAAGCTAAGTGCATTCCAGCTTGTCTTTACGAACTTCGCTGTAATAGAAGTGCTTCTATTCACGAATCTTGGGTTGCCATTCCAATCACCAGTAATCATATTAGATCCTGAGTCATTGAATCTGGTCGAGTCAGTAACATCGATTACTGTTGCTTGAACGTTGATGTCATGATACTTGAACCAACGGAAATCTTCTGAACCATTAAAGAATGGTCGGATATCTTTCTCAAGGCAATACTCGAAGAGCTTGGTAATACCGTATGACTGGTCATCACAGTTAGACGAATCCTGTGGGAATACGCCGAAGTGTCTGCTGTCGCAATGTTCAGTAGGCTGAACCATGATCCAACGGCCAGTAATCAAGTCGTCATTCTTAATCACAGAACCACCGTTGTCATTAACCTGAGATTCTGCGTCCCAAATGTAATTGATTGGTTCCTTATCGCCAATCTCATTGTAACCAAGCAAAGTAATTACTTTCTCACCGTCTGTCTCACCGATAGTATCAACATCTGTGCTTCTCAATTCTGCAATAGTACCAATATTAGGAGCAGAATCTGTAACGATGTGCTGTTCTCCACTGAATACATTGTCGCATGAGAACTGAAGTGCCCAAAGTGATGGGTCATTGACATTAATTCCATTGGCTGGGAGATTCTCGAATGAACCTGGACCAATGTACTTATAGAAATAAGCAGTAACATCCGCTTTAATGAATACCTGTTGAGCAGTTCTACCATAGATGTCTGTAAGGATCGGATTGTTCAGTGCTGTTCCATCTCTACTGAAGATAGGAGCAGGCGTGTTACCGTCCTTTACATTGAACTGCACGGCACCATGTAGCGGGTTACCGTTATTGTCTTTATATCTGTTCCACAAATCGAATTGACGCATGTTACTTTCCTTCTAACCATTCTTTGTATGCTTCCCAAAGTGGGTCGCCTTCTTTCTCATTTGGCTTGAATCCCATAGACCAGTCACGAGCATAGTTCTGCTTGTACCAATCCTTTCTTGACTGCTTATTGTCCTCAACTGGATGTTCAGGAGTAGAAGTAATCTTCACAGCAGCAGGACCGACATTCTCACCAGCTCTGAGGATAGCAGCAATCTTATTCTGAGTTCCACTCAACTTAGGTGCGTATACTTTGTCAAGGAAGTGCTTAGAAGATTGAGATGGTAATTCATAGCCTTTCTCCTTAACGCTCAACCAAGCATTCTGTACATCAGGTGACAATTCTGTTCTCCACTTGCGCTGCACTGGAATGATGGCGTCACGGAATCCGCCTTTCTCAAGGTTGAGACTGTTGAGCAATTCAGACTTATACTCAGAATCTGGCAATGAACGAATGCTGTTGTAGATAGTATTGTCGTCATAGATCTTTGCGTTAAGCATGTCGTCCATAGCCTTGTGTGACTGATTGAGCAATTCATCATTCTTCATTACTCTGTTAGTCTCAACGATGTCACCAATATACTTAGCACCTCTACCAACGTTACCAGTAAATTTCTTTGCTCTGTTGAGTATCAAAGTAGGCATGTATTCCACGCCGGCATTGACCATCACATCGCCAAGTAATGATCTCAATACAGAACCTTCTGGCTTGTACTTCTCATTGGAATACTTATGATAGGCATCACGACCACCTCTAACTGCTGGACCAACGAACGATCCTGCACCAGGAAATGCGTCACCAACAGCACCAGTAAATCCAAGGATCTGGTCTCTCAATTCTGACTGACCTTCAGAAGAGTAAGGATTGAACTGTGAACCGCCAAGCACAGAAGTAGTCGGATCATCAATGTAACGCTGCTTAGAGTAATCAGAAGTCAACAGATTCTTAATGAATCCTAGATTCTTTACTTCATCAGCACGCTTTGCTCTCTGATAGTCATATTCTCTTTGCTTGAGTTCATCTTCCTTATAGTTATTTGTCTTTGCGAACCATTGCTTTACATCATCTGCAGAAATGTCAGGATTCTTATTCGTAAATGAGTACAGTCTTGCTTCTGACGGTTCCTTGCCTTCCATGTCCTTATAGAAATTCGCAAGGCGAGTATTACGGTCACCAATGAAATCTGCAATGTTCTTGTAATTGTCAGTGAAATCAGAATAGCCTTCCAATCTGCCAGCGTTATCTACTAGCCATTTCTCCTTATCAGATGCAGCAATGAACTGACCAAGAAGATCCTGGTCAATCACGCCTAACTGATTAGCAATTCTTGTTAGCTGTTCATCACTCATTTCTTCTCCTTACGAACAAGATAAGGTACTTTGTCTTTGAACTTAAGATCATACTTTGTAATGTCATACTTACCAGTATTCTTGTAGACGGTATTAGCCTCTTTAAGTTCCTTTGCTGCCTGCAACTTTCTAGCCTCAGCATCAGCGGCTTTCTGTTCCTTAGTCTTACCACGGTTAAGCATCTTCTGCTTGTACTGTTCTTGCGTAGCAGGATCGGCAATCTGACCAATCAATGCATTAGCCTTAGCAGCAGATTCATTTGTATGTTCGCCTTTAAGGATTTCTTCAATGTTGGCAGTCAATTCCTGATTGGTAAATGTTGGTTGCTGTTCTGGAATTACTTCAGCAGATTGAGCAGCAGGAACGTCAGCAGACTGGGCAACAGCTGGCAACTGTCTGCCAACTCTCTGTTCTGCATATTCTCGATTAGCCTTAGCACGATTGAAGTTAGCAAGAAGTACAGGATTATGTGGATCTTTCTGCAATGCTGTCTCTGCTGCAAAGAAATCAGCATCTGCAAGTCGCAAATTCTTCTGAAGTTCGTCCTTCTTGTATTCTTCTTCGGCAAGCTTCTGTGCTCTAGCAAGTTCCTGAGCATTCTCCATCTGCTTCTTCTGCATTGCTGTCTGAGCAATTACATCATAACCACTTCTATCTCCAGTAAGAATGTAATTCAAAGTAGCCATGTCAAAGCGTGGATCTGCCTTGAGATCTTGTAGACCAAGGGCAATATCATATTCATTCATCATTTGTATGTACCTCTCACTACAGCATACGGACCGAACATTCCTATTCCTTGCATTGCCTTAACATACTTGAGATATTCTTCTGCATCTGCTTCGTCATTCACTGGCGTACTATATGTATATCCAGGAATCTGTGCATATTCTGCACCTTCAGGCATCTCGATTGCTTCTTCGTAATCATATGAAGGTTCTTTCATCTGATTGTAGGCAACAAGACCACGAGCAAATGCACCAGACAAGTCCTTCATAGTATTGCCCCAAAGTTCGCCTTGCTGCTTCTGATAGTTAGAACGGATCTGTCCGCCACGTTCTGCATTCTGAATCATAGCCTGAATAGCAGAACCGTAATTTATTCTATTTCCATCGTAAATTGACATCATTTCCTCCCTTAGTAAAGGCCAGCCATGCCCATAGAATATTGCGTCTGAGCGTTCAAGCGATCTTGCTGAGCCTTCATTACGTCACTCATCTGAGCATCTTGATTAGCAAAGTAATCCTGAGCAAGGTTGCCTTGAAGTCCCATCTTATATTCTGTACCTTGACGAATGGCATTAAGTCTGTTCTGAGCATTACGGAGAGCGTCTTGATACTGAGTATAGGCAAATTGTCTATCCTGAGTATAGTCACTCATTGCTGTTCTGTACAGTTCATCAGACTTCTCACTAACTCCCTTTGCTATGTTAAGAGCAGCGCCAGTACCTCTGCCAAGTCCAGCGCCAGCAGCACTATGCTGGATCTGATTAGCAGTGTCGCCAATGATTCTGCTGTAATAGGGATTAATGAAGTCTTCTTTCGTCTTGTCATAGTTAAATCCTGGGTCAGTTGCTGCATAATCTTCAGGATTGTATTCAGCAAGAGCCTGCTTATATTCATTTACGTCATTCTGAGTACCAAGGCTGCCACGGTTAGCATAGTAATTCTCAATGTCGGAAATCACTTTGCTATATTCATTATCCGTGATCTGTCCTTGTCTCTTCAATTCAGCAGCGGCTTCCTTTCTTGCTTGGAGTTCTGCTTTCTGAGCCTCACCTTGCTTGTATGAGGAATAGATTGCTCCACCAAGTGAACCAGCTGCTGCAATACCTGCTGCTATCAAAGGAATCATCGTATTCTCCTTCTTTAATTCATAAATAGGTGTGTCAATTCCACTTCTGAAGGACAAGCACGCCAAAGGCAGTAACGCCTTTATCCAGCTTTGCATTCAGGATGGAATTCTTTACTTCAATGATAGTGCCATCTGAGCATGTAAGGAATCCATCATACACAGAAGGCAATTTCTCATTCTGATACACTGCACCAGAATATAGATTCACGAATAGGAGGTTCTTGACAACGGTGAACGAGCCTTTCTTGTCACCGTATTGCCCATACTGACCTTTAAGTGCCTCTATATTCTGGTTAGATTCGTCATAACGAATAACTTTAATGTCCATATCATTCCCTCTACATCAATGAGCAAGGTGACCATTTAATCTGAAGATTCTCAATAGCCAAAGGCACATTCTCAGTAGTTGATACTTCCAAAGTAAAGTATCTTCCCATACCGCAACCGAACAGTGTAGTATCATATTCGTACTGACCAATCTTTCCAAGGTATTCATCCTCGAAGTCACTGAACGTAGCGCCATCCCATGAATATCTGAATGATACTCTAGGATTCAACTCCAAGTCGTCATACTGGTCATTGAATGAATGCTGACCGTTATTGCATATCAGTCTGAGCATATCAATGTAGAATGGTTGGTCATTAGAAGTCAATACAGAACCGCGTCTCATCTTGTAAATGCATGTACCGTCATGTTCTGTATAGCAATTATCGTCCATATAGCAAAGAGCGTCTTTCGTACCAACATACTGTCTGCCATAAGCAAATGTAACGTGATTGTACTTCCAGTAAGTCAGGTAGTTCTTGCTGTCATACGATGCTCTGTAGTGCCATGCGTCTTCATTAATGTCATAGACAAATGTCTTCTGACTGTCTTCAAATGTAATGCTGTAGAATACGTGCTGATGTTCTTGCCAGATTGAACTGTAGGCGTTATCCAGATTCTTCAACTGAGTAATCTCACGTTCAATGTCCTGAGTTGATACTCGCTTGATAGTAGTGTCAGATATCATGAAGATACCGTTATCGCCAATATCAGAAGATCCCAACCAGAGTACAGAATTACCTAGCATAGCAAGTGAGTTTGGTGCTTTGATACCGATGTTACCTGCTGCGTTATCAGGTGAGGAGAACGGATTGTTCTTGTCATCATTATATGAGAATACTTGCCATGAACGTTCGCCAAATGTATAGAGCTTTGAACCGTTAGAGCAGAGGGCAATCGTATTATCAGGACACCATTCTGAGTAAGTAACGAATCCATACTTTGCATATTCTACTGTACCAATACGGAATACGTCATACTTCTCAGGCGTATCATCAGCAGTACCATCAATGAATTCTTGGTATGTTGGGTTGCTCAACTCACCGCTCTTATACTGTTCTTTCTGTTCATCTGTCAAGTTCATCCACCAGTTAATGAACTGTTCACGCTTAAGATAGAATGCTGGATCCTCTGAATCTTCAATTTCAAATGGATACTGATATGAAGTATAGAATGCATCTGTACCAGCGTCATTGACAATCAAGTAACCGTACAAGTAAGCAACATGAGTCGGATGAATCAATGTATTGGAATTTACTCTGTTAGGCAATGCGATAGTTCTGAAGTCCATTTGCTGGTCACCAACAGAAAGACCGGTATTGACTGCATATACATTTGAACCATCAACGATTACCAAATGTGGGTGAGCACTGCCATATCCACCAGTTTCTGTCATGTGACATTCTGTACCTACGGATGGAATTTCTGCAATGCGATGCACTCTATGTTCTTCTGTAATCAAGTAAAGGCTGTTGTCATACACAGCATAGAGAACTGGCTTATTATCCAATCCTCTTGATACTCGGTACATACCACGACACTTACCAGAGATGTCTGCTGCCTTTACTTCGCCTTGGACTGTTCTCATTACCATAGAACAAGAATGTTCATTGGCGTTCTGACGTTCAAGGAACATGTTCACCGATTCTCCAAGTCCGATCTTCACTATGTTGCTCTTCGTAATAGAACCAGCAATGTTCTCAACAAGTCTGCATTGAGATGCCATTTGTCCTCCTTAAAGATAAGTACCTGCTTGAAGTTCTGCTTGAGTCAATCGGTGACCATAACCGAAGTAATCTGAACGAGCAATCAATCTGTCTTCAGCCTTAGGCGTACGGACATTGTCTACCAATACTCTTACTTCATTCTCCAATCTGCTCATTTGAGCGTCATCCAATCTAGGGAACTGCAATGCAAGCTTATGAGCAAGGGCAACAATAAGCAATTCTACATAATTGTCAGGAATGAACAGTTCTGTATCAAGGTCAAAGTCAATACCTTCATTGTAGTGAATCTTCAGTTCATATCCAGTCATTCTGCTGATAACCGGCTTAATCTCGATGAGCCATTCACCTTCTGACTTCTGAGTATAAGTAAATACTCTTGAACCGCTTGAGTACTTATCAAAGTCACTTGCGGGTACAAATTCCAACTTAGCATGTAGTTCTTCTGATTCTGTCTGCAGATAAATGCTGTTGATTCTTGCTACATTTACGAGATGTACGTGCTGCATCTTATCATAGTCAGGTCGTTCGCTCAATGTATCAGATTCGTCATAGATATGAATCTTCTGACTATTCTGAACTACTATGTTGTTCTGCGTCCAGGCCAGCAAATTGTCATAATTGTACTTAGAGACAATGCCTTTCAATAGACGAAATCCGCTCTCAAGTACATCGCCTTGTGGTGCTTGACGGCGTGGTACAAGGTTAATTCTGCAGCACGCTTCTTTAATCATGGTTCTTGGTGAGATAGACATGAATTCTCCTTAAATATTTCTATACTTAATAATTAGGTTCCTTGCTTTCGTTTAGCCCACCATTCTTTAACTGCTTCTGACTGCTTTCTCTTTGTTTCTTCACTAAATATTCGCCCAGCTGCTAGTTCTGACAACCGTTGCTTTGTTTCTTCTGTATGCGTATGTCCAAAGAACGGATTATCACTGCCTGTACGTTTACCTTTCTGTGATTCTGAAATTTGCTTTCTGTGTTCTTCAGATAATTTATGTCCCTTTAACTTAGATGGCTTTCCTTTCTTTGCCTCAGACATCTTCATTCTGGTCTCGTCAGAGAAAGTTCTTCCTTTAAGCAATCCTTGACGCGATTTAGACATCTTAGCACGAGTTTCATCGGATAAATGCTTACCTTTATTAGCATCTGACAACTTTACTTTAAATTCATCAGATTGAAATACTTGTCTTGAAATTTCAACCGCTTCTTCATAGTCCTTGGCTATTGCTTCAGCTGTCTCAGGCGTAATATACTTCATGCCTTTACGTGCCATCAATCTAAATGCCAATGCCATTGATTGTCTGTAACCTTTCTTTGCAAGTAGATAGTAATAGTAATGTACAAGAAAGTGATCCGCCAATGAAAGGGAAATAAGATTGTCCTTATCATTATCTACTTCTTCACCTAATGCCTTTGAGAAAGATCTAGGAAATTTATGATGCAGATTACGGTGCTTTACTACCTTCTTATCATACTTCTCATTCTTTGCGAAGATATCTAATACTCTTTGCCATAAAGGGTTGTCAGTGTCAAATACTATACTAAAGTCGTGCTGCATTCTTTAACTCCTCACATGCTTTGTGGTTCAATGCGTTCCACTGTTCTATAGTATATCTATCTTTGAAGTACTTCTCGTAAATCTTATCGGTGTTACATATAAATGGCCTGTTCTCATAGATATCGCAACGATTCTCAGCTGTTAAATGAATACAGGCACAGTCACCCCTATCCAGCTCTGGAAAGATATTTCCGATGTATCTGCAGCAGTAAGCCTTGCATCCTGTACAGTCTAACGCCATTCTATCTCCTTTACAGATAATCGTGCCATGCTAAGTACTCCTCTGCAACTTTATCCATCTCTTTCTGACTCATCTTACCAGGAATAGGATCGGTATGATTCATAGCATATACAGCAAGTGCCACAGCATCACATAAGTCAGGCGAGTGGCCCAATACTTTCTTGACATCTTCCTTTGGTACCAGTGCTTGTAGTCCTCTGCCGTTAATCGTAACAGCTTGAGCAAGCATCTCTTCCTTAACGATGTCATTTACCCAGAATCCTTGCTTTACTGCCTTTGCCAGTTCCAGGTACATCTCTGTTCTAGCATTTGGATAAGTATTGAAGTCAAATGCTTTCTGAGCAAAGTTAATGCCTGTAATGTCTAGTCCTTTATCTTTCGCTACATCGCATGGTCCTTTGGAATATCCGCCAGTACCATCAGCGAACATATTCTGAATGTTGAACTTACCATGATATGTACTGATTGCGTCAACTATCTGGAATGTATCTGCTTCACGCATCTCCTTGTAGTCAACCATTCCGCACTTGTCAACGACAACGATCTCATTGAAGTCAGCACCAAGACCAGCCGCGTCATACCCAAGAAAGTATAGGCCAGAATTGTCGTCTCGCTTGAATGTAGGGAACTCACTTCGGAATATGATCTGAGAAGCAATATCTGTGTCAAAGATCTCACCAAGTACTTGCTGTCTGTAAATGTTCGTTCCTTCGCCGTAACGATCCTTTAACTTCTGTAGGAATTGCGGACCGACCAAGTCAACACTATCCAATACAGTAGCATGTACAACATTATTTGGATACTTCTTACACAATTTGCTGAACCAGTTCTCGACTCTACCAAGCACAGAAGGTGATGAGATAAGTCTGACCATTGGCTTGTATTTAGAACCACGCATACGGTCACAACAGTAGTTGTATATATCTTCGTTACAATAGGCTGCCTCGTCGATTGCTAGCAATGCAACTTCTGACATACCAAGCACTGCATTAGGGTTCTCAGCACTGAATCCATACAGCACAGAACCATTGCTGAACTTAATCTCTTTACCTCTATCCTTTACATAAGGATTGATACCAAGATATGAACAGAACGCAACGATCTCAGGCACAAGTACTTTCTCTAATGCACCAAATGACTGTGCTACGATAAGTCCTTTAATTCCTGGCTTATCAATGCATTGATGCACGATCCATATAGCAAGCGAACAGGTCTTACCGCAACCAACGCCAGTACATGCGATAGCAAGATCATCATTGTACCTATTAAAGATGAAGTCATTCTGCCATCTGGCAATTACTGGGTGGCCTTTATCTTCCCAAAGTCTGTAATTCATTAAATCACCTGATATGATAAGTTAATTGTCTTGCCTTCTTTATCAGATACAGTTGCAGTTACTTTACCTTTGTCTTCAGACCAATGATCCTTATCACGTCTGGAGAGAATACTCAATAGAGTACTTGCTGACTTTGCAGAACGTTCATCAACGAGTGACTTGGTTAGTGCATTTCGTACCAAAGCAGTTGTGTCATTATAGAGATCTTCCCATACACTCGGAATGTATGGTTCAATGACTGTTCCAACTGGTGAATTAAGACGGCAAATTCTATACCATTCTTCAGCATTAGAAGTTGAAATGACTCCCAATGATACTTCTCTCAACTTACGGCAGTCTCTATTAAGTACTGCACCATTCTTACTTTGGATCTCTTTCTCATCAGCGAACAGTTCAACGCCACCTTTGAGCAGATCCTTTGTCCATTCTAACAACGTCATACATCAACTCCTGAACGAATCTTAATCAATTTCGTTACAGTATCAAGGTCACGAACAAGAATGCTGAGCAATACCTTGACTTCAGCGAAATCCTGATGCAATGAACTGTCTTTGTAGTCAATCTTCTGTGTAACTTTCTTCATATTTACTCCTTCTATATGTAAATAAGTAGATATATCACAGACCATCAGTAGTTGAGATTACCTTACCAGTCTCTTTGTCATAGCATTTCGTGTTAGCAGATATGAGCCGTGCGCCTTTATTCTGTTCGTAAATGCACCAGATAGTCCAAAGTCGTTCTGCAATCAAGTCAGACATCTTATCTTTCCCGGGAATCTCTGCTATCTCCAAGACAGATTCTAGCCAATTTACATACATTTCAAAGAATGGAACGGAAATTACACAGATATTGTGAGGAAATATCACTTTATGCGTGTTGAACCATCTTGTAACTGACTGCATTTCAGGATACTTTGCCAGCATAGACTGTTCTACTTTCAGCAACAGATCCTTCTGTTCTGGGTAACAGGTATTCCATTGGTCAGCCATGTTCTCTTCAGAATGATGCAACGCATGTATGATTAGATTTGCTGGGTACGCAACACCAGGATTTAACTTATACATGAGATGACGCCTAGCCTGCATAATCTCAATTACATCATACTTGTGTTGCTTAGCGAATGTCAGTACATCTCTGAACTTGGCAATCATACCAATCTCAGGCTTGTCATTAAAGAACGTAATCGCATCATTAGGATAGCGAACGTCATTTCTATGTATCAGAAATTTATGGATGTTCATAGGTAACGTGGTAACTAGGTGTCATTTGGTCAGTGTATGCTTGTGGTGCTCCCTGTGTAGGTGGATATTCCTTCCAAGTACCAAAGGGCTGCTGTTGCTGTTCTAGGTATAAGATTCTGCTTTCTAACTCAGCGAGCTTTGTGGTCAATTCTGTATCAGTCATGCTGATTACTCCTTTCTCAGTATTTATATGCCCACTCTGTTCCTCGTGTTCCTTCTCTGTTCCTTTGACTGAGGAACACAAATTTGGGCTAAATTGACGTAATTTGATGTAATTTCACTAATTTATTGTCAGAAATTGTCTCTGTTCCTCTGTTCCTCAGTTATTCCTATTGCTAACTTAAGTAGTCCATAAATTATTTGACCAGTTAAATTAGACTGATGAAACCGAAGTTAGGAAATAGGAGGAACAGAGGAACAGAGTCAGAAATTGTCACTAAACTGCATAAATTGATGCAAATTACGTCAAATTTGACGATTTACCTGTTCCTGGGTCCGAGGAACACACGAGGAACAGGAGGAACAAGAGGAACAAATTTGACCTTTATTTAGTACTGACCCTGAGAAAGAATTAACTTTGCGAGCCCAACGAACGGCGAACTAATTGTTAAATTTATTTCGTTAATTGAACAAATTAGCAGTATTTATGAAGTTTGCAGAAATGTAAAGTTATAAATATTACACGAGATCCTGGAAATACACGTTAAGTTTACATTTACGCAGTGACTGTCTCTACTAGGATCTCCGACAGCTCACTGCATTTCTTTATTTGGGAGAATCCGATGGCTATTGATTTAAGCCAATTTGACAATACAAAGAATGGTACTATTGAAGTACTTCCTATCGAGACCACTCAATCAAATTTCGAAGAAGGTCCGAACAAAGCAAGTCTATCACTTAAGACTGATAAATTCCGAGACACTACCAAGCTGAATGAAATTGATAAGAAGATTCAGCAATACTTTCTGTTCAGTAAAGATGACAAGGATAATTCCGTATTCCTTCGTAATCCTGAGACAAATATTATCTGGAAGATTGAACAGACTGCTATTGGTAAGTTAAATGACCTTTGGTTGCAGTCAAATCTACCACATCTTGTACCAAATCTCATCAAGTTGATTAAGTCTCACATGTTCTATGGTGATGACTATATGACTTACTCAACAAATGAACAGCTCGGAACTTTACTAAATGCTAAGACATTGAATGAAATGCATAAGGAATTGAAGGCGTTCTTTCCGATTATTCTTCGTAAGCAAGCAGATAGAGTTGGTGCTTATGGCAGAAATTTCTCGGTAGTAACTGAGGACAAGATCAAGCATGATGTATGCGAAGATGGTAAGATTGTTCTCTCAGCAAATGGCAAATTGATTGACATCTATGAAGCACTTACAGATAATATCTTTGCTTTGAAGGATTCTTCTAACACTGTTGACACAACAGACATTAAGCCATACTCACTGTCTAAGGAAGACTATTCGTTCCATAAGTTGAACAGCATTGAGATGGTCAAGCCAGAAAGCGTATCATACATTACTCAATGGCTCCGTAACAGATTGACTGAAGATGAAATTGATGTACTTAAGGCATGGATCTATGGCGTATTTGATGACAAGAACAAAGGTCGTCAGATCATGTATCTTTATGACCCACATGGACACAGTGGTAAATCAACATTCTTGAATGCAGTATTTACTCCGTTGATTCGTCAAGATCTTGTCTATTCTATCACAAAGACAGATAACTCAATTGGTGGACGATTTGATGCTTATTCATACTATGATAAGCGATTGATGATCTGGGGTGACTGTAAGAACGCTAACTTCATCAAGACATCAACTCTTCACTCTCTTACTGGTTCTGATACAATCTCGGTTGAAGGTAAAGGATTGAGATCATTCAACTATAGACCGAACATCAAGATTATCATTGGTTCAAATATTGCTCCTAACATTGATACTTCTGCATTGCATGAAATCTCTCGTATCATACTTCTTAAGTGGAAGATGAACGATCAAGCTAAGGCAGAAATTACTACTAAGGACGAGAACGGCAACATCAAGAAGTTCAGTAACGGTACTGCAATCGTTCACGGTGACTCTACTCTTGAAGAACGATTGAGAAAGTCACTTCCAGAATTCTTGTATGAATGTAAGATCGCTTATGACAAGCTCTGCAAAGATGGCGCCACTGTTGATGCATCTAACATTGCTCAGAACACTATGGATATTGCTACTGACGATGAGACCTTCTATGATGACTTCTTTGATAGTTACTTTGTTAAGTCAGAAAGCGCATCGGACTTCGTATCTATTGAAGAAATTACTGCTAGCTGGGTTCAGTTCATTGATACGCCTGAACGAAAGGCAATCATCAATTCTCTAGGTATCAGCACAAGAATCAACGATGTTATTACTCACTTCACAAAGCAAGGCATGACAAAGAGTAAAGCGAGAGGACTTGTTGAGTCCAATCCTTCAAAGCAGAAACCTGTACTTAGATACATTCGTTCTTTGGCAGCACAGAATAACGAACGACTTGAGGATTTACATACAGCCGGTAATCACGAAGAAATCAATGATAATGATATGTCTTGGAGCGAGGAGGAATAATGGACTTAACAAACTTTCTTAAACCGATTAGTTCGTTCCACCCAGATTTGCCAACTAACTACAGATTTACGGGAACATCGCTAATTCATTCTATCGTAGTTGACAAGAGAACAACAAAGAACGGCGTAGAACTTTGGTTCGTCATTGAACATTTCTTGAATGAATACCGTGCTGTTGAGAGATGGTCACCAAAGTATTACAGCGGCGAGAATCAAATGCGTCTTTGCAGCATTCTTGCTAATGTGATTAAGGACAACGGTGGAGATCTGAATAACATTGATGTAAAGGATGAATCTAAGCCTGTCATCTATCTTATCGCAGAACTGGCAAAGATGATTGATGAAGGCAAAGAAATTAAAGTACCAATGCTAATTGAACCTGATGGACATTTCCGCAAGTTCATCTATTACCCTGAAGGAGTTACAAATGAACGATAAGAAATTTCTATTCAACTTCTCGAGAATGAACCTTACTGATAAGATTGCCACATACAACCAATACGAGAAGTACATGACACTTTCAATGAAGCATGTACTTCAGCGTATGATAGGACTTGAGACATTATACAGGAGAAACGAACAATGATCATCATTCTAAATTTGCGAAAGACAATCAACTGGTGCATAAAGACACATAACGATACTATGCTACGTGAAGTAATACTACAGGCACGCCGTGACGGATATCTCGAACGTGACATTGACGACTGTGTGAACGCTGCGCTTCAGCAAATGCATCGCAAGTAAACAAGAGAATAAATTTCTGTTGCGAATATTGCCAAAGTATAAATAATTTGTTATATTGTTATCGTTGGTAATTGAACGGGTGGTTACCTCAACGCTTAAATCATTTAACCCGACCAAAGGAATAAAGAATATGCCAATTAAGACAACATTTGATGAAATCATGACTAACGCCGAACAGTTCGGAGTATCTAAACCAAAGCTTGCTGAATATGAAGGTCTTGCTAAGGTTGTTAAGTTAGAGAAGCACAAGGGACAAAGTGGTAAGACTTCTATCAAGGTTACCCTCTCTGCAAATAGCTTGCTCACGTCAGTATTCCTCCCAACTGGTGATTACCTCAAGGATACAGTTCAGAAGTTGTTCTATCTCGCACTTAAGGGTGGAATGACAAATGAAGACTTGAAGAAGTTGACAAAGAAGATTTCAGAAGATGAAGATACCAATTCTGATGAAGAATTCGCAACAGAACTTGCTAACAAATTGTCTCGCAAGTTTGAGAATGGTACATTGAATTGGAATGTCTGGCTCGAACGTAAGAAAGAGAAGCCAGAAGATAAATTCTGCAATAACCGTGTCAAGTGGGACGGTGTTGCTCCTGAAGAGAATTAACCATTGCTAAATAACAGTGAGTGGATTAGGAATTTGCCATTTTCTCCTGGTCCACTCACTTCCACGAATTTGATAGTTGGGTAGTTGGTTTCTAGTTTCTATTTCCTTTATAAAGTTTCTCCAACTATCCAACCATCTAATTCGCATAATTACAATCTCCTGAGGTTCAGCCTGCGGCCGGCGATAACATCAATGGCCGCATTTCTTAACTTTAACAAGAGGTACATACTATGAGCAGAAAGAACAATCTTAATACAGAAATTGTTGACTATACATCTGTTGAGGAATTTCTAGATGAATTTACAGGCGATGATCCGATCCCACCTTGCTATTCTGTCTCACTTAAGGCAGTAAGGCATAAGTTCGGCGCTACAAAGCGATACACTAAGCAAAGTATCATAGATGCCGTGCAGACATACTATTCTGAGAAAGGCTGGAACCCCGCTGCTATTCGTAACATGAGAATGGCAATCTCTAACTGTTCTCGAGACAATAGTGGACGAGTAAGACACGGAACATTTAGTCCATCAGCAGAACACCGTGCTGCTATTAGTAGAGCAATGAAAGGTCGTCATTGGAAAGTTATAGATGGAAAGAGGGTGTATGATGGCCGTAAAGATTAAAGGATTTGATATTGCTGAAGGTCGAGAATTTAAGTTCTTCTTCATCGTAGATCCTGATTCCGGCGATTTCAGACAGTTAGCACGAGAACGTGTAAATATGAATGAGCCAGATCCTGACATTAATGAACTACGCTTCAGAACAGGAATTACAGACATCTATGGTATCGTTGACATGGGGAGTTGGAATAACTATTGGGACAATAGACATCAACTCATAGAACTGAATAAAGAATTAGCAAAGGATCCTGCTGTACTGAAGAGTATTGCTGACTATGAGAAAGATCAGAAAGCTTTCCAAATCTGGCAGGCAGCGCAGAAATGGTCCTTAAATTAGGCAAATTACGTCAGTTTATTACACTATTTGTGTAATATTCGTCTTAGAATCCTTTATTTCCCACGTACTGTATAATTGTCAAGTATATCAGCAAATGACGATAGAAAGTGTAATATTACTGAAATAATTCAGCAATTTGGGGTTGCCAACTACTGCGAAAGTTGTTAAATTTATTACGTAACAAATCAATAAGGAACTAACAATGAAGAAACTTCTTATCGCCATTCTCGCCGTCGCTGCTCTCACCCACGCAAATCAATGCGAAGACATCGCTGAACAGCGAATTGATGATCTGAAGAACTGCAAATTTACCTATAATGACGATAACCGTGTTGATTTCTACTGTAGCAATGGAAAGGTAGCATTAATTCATAAGAATGATAGTACAAGAGTTATAGGCGTTATTAACCAGTTAAATATGAATGAATCCGAGATAATAGTTGTCGGACGTAGTGGTTGCTTTATTTCAGCTGAGGACAAGTACGGCGTACGTGAGACTAAGTTTGAATCTATTGATGTTGAACCTAATTCAACATTAAATCTTTGGGGCTACTTCAAGCGCCATTTAGTGAGGTAATCTATGGGCAGAGGCGGATGGACATTAACTACTGAACAGAAAGAGGCTATCTCTGTCTTCATGAAAGGCATAAAGAGAGCACCTCCAACTTTCACACCTGAATCTAAGGCAGAGAAAGCAAGAAAGATTTCTGAAGCTGGTAAGAAGTACTTCGCAAATATGACTCCAGAAGAACGTGAAGCATTTCGTGCTAAGAGGCGTCATCCGTATAAGATGACGAAAGAAGGCAGTCAGAAATTAGCTGACTCTATCAATGAACGTAGAGCAGCAGGTAAATTGAATACTAACAACACTAACAATACTCACAATAGTAACAACACAACACAAAGAACACAGGAGAAACACACTATGGCAATTTCCAACAACGAAGAACTCGTCAACTACATTGAACAGGTAAAGCGTAAGCTCAGACTTTTCGCTTCTAGCTTTGACAAGCAACCTATTGAAAATCTTCCGAGGATTGATGCATTCCTCGCAAAGATGATGCCTGCTGAAACACAGGAACAGTTCCTTCTGACTCCTGTTGTCCCGGGAAATGTAGTCCCGACCGAACAGAAGCAGAAGCGCAAGTATACCCGTCATAAAGAAGGCAGTGCAGGTCTTTCCAAGTACAAGGCACCTTACCGTCAGTATAAGACAGCAGGCGGAACTTTGAAGTGGTGGGATTGGTTGAAGTTCGCGAAGACTGGCAACTTTCCCTCTCCGATGAACCCAGTTCCTCAGAGTCAGCAAGTCAAATAAGATTTTTATGGACGGTTGATAATCTCCTAAAATGGTCTCCGGTGGCGAAAGCTGCCGGAGTTTTTGTGTTTTAAACGTCTTATAATCGTCTTAAATTTTTGATGGGTAAATATATTGGTTAGATAGTAAAAATGACGTAGAAGTCATTCCAGGGACTATAGACAAGATTCTAAATCAGTTTTTACAACGAAAACATCTGAAATTTGACGAAATCTGCATTCTCATCTTTCTCATAGTGAGATTTAGCAAAGTTTTTTACGCACCAATGTATCGTGGAAGCGTGTAATCTGTCTATCCCAATGTCCCTCAAGGCGCTTCTAAGCATATCGTCTGCTATATCTCGATGGACATACCCGCTAGCGTAGCAGGCGTCATGAAGAATGAAACAAGCGTCGTATTCAAGATTCTCGGGATCCCAAGGCTTAGCGAACCATCTGAACAAGAAAGGAATGCTGCCGCCATCAGTTCGGAATCCCGGGTAGATAGTGAATACGTAACGGTACTGTCCGTCTTCAAGCATGATACGGAACTGGCTGTCAATCTGATAAAGATCTCCAACCTTATGATATTTGAAACTGTCGCATTTGAAATTTCTGTAACTAGCCATACAGTATCTATCTTCTATCTATGGACTGTCCAGTTCGCTTTACGGTCCGCTTTCAATAGCAAATTTACTCTGAACTGTGTCAATTTAGTAGTTTACTGCTAACTGGACATAGTATATTATAATAGAATTATAATACATACTGTCCAGTTGTCCACTAAAGTGTCCAAATTGACAGTATCCCAGACTTATCGCTGCTAGCGCAGCTCCATTTGCTATTGGCAGCCAAGTCGCCGCGAAGCGGCTCTGAACCTTTGGAATAAATTTTTGAAAAACTATTGACAGTTTATGAAGTTTTTGTTATATTTCATATATAAATATTTTGTGGATGGAAGGCGAGAAACCACCCCTCAAATGGTAGTCAATCCCCATCTTAAAGAGTTTACCTTACCTAAGGGAGCCTCTGAAAGTACCGTTGAGGGGATGGGAAATCATGAGGCTCCCACTATAGTATATAGGTAAAGGTAAATACATGGAAACAGATTTGAAATATGGCTGGGTATGCGACAATTACTCAAAATTGTTGAAATACAATCACAACATACAGCCAGAATTATACGGCTTGCCGTTGTTTCATCTCTATTATTCACAAGAGAAGGACGGCAATAGAGTTACAGATAAGAATAAAATTAAGCATGCGTTTAGGATCATTGTAGGTTTGACATGGAACTGGACAGTCTGTAGATTAACAGGAGTAAATAAGCTGCCCGTGAAAAGACTTGACGCAACAATGTCCGGCATGCTTCATTTGTTTATGAATAAGAAAACAAAAGGCGAAACAGCACCGTTTCAAGTATTAGAAATGGACCCTAAAGATCCTAAGTACATATACATCAATGAGTTGCGTAAATCTATTCTTATTTTAGAAAAGAACTTAGAAGGACAGTCTGATTATGTTGCCGAATTGAAAAAGTTCTTTTCTAAAAATCTTGCTCAATATGCTACAGACGTTTGGACAATAGCAATGTTTGTTCCATTTGAGAAACAGCGTGAATACATTGACACATACACTAAAGCAAATGCGTTTGATGCTTGGATGTGTGATTTCCAAATGGAAATGGACGCAAAGATTGACTTAACAAATGATAAATCAGTTTGGGCAAAACTTCAGCCAGAAGATTCTATAAGAAACTCTACATTCTTATCGGGAAAACAGATACAGAGATTACTTGCTAAAACAGGAACAAATACTAAAGCAAAACATGGGAGAAGAATATGTGCAAGAAAGACTACCGCAAAATGATTAAACGTCATTTCAAGAAAGGAACCTTCCAAGTTTTCAGACAACCACTAAATCTTATACATGCTACAGCAACACAGTATAAGAAAATGGAAGGATACTATGTTGAGAAACAAGAAAATGGTCTTCTTATTCTCAATTTAAAAAGTAACACGATGACCATCTACATTCAAAAATGAGGATTAGAAAATGGACTATTCAAAACAGCAAAAGCAATTCATCAAGGCATTCTTGAAGTCACACAAAGGCGTCAAGTTCAACAAAGTAAAGGTTATAGATCCGCGCTATGACCACGTCAACCTTTGGATTTCAGAATGCGGAAACTACATCTACAACGAAACGCCTGCTAATAGTAGAGGATTCGGCGTTAAGACACCTTACATCATGAAGAACAAGTCCGGCTATGTTCTTTCAGCAGTCTATTCTGTCTATAACAGAGAAAAGCGTAGTGCATTCCCGTTGAATATGGGACGTCTTCAGCTATGGGCACATGGCATCTATGAAGAAGGCGATAAGGTTGAAGTTGACCATATTGATAGAAACCCTCTCAACAACCGTATCGACAATCTTCATTTCGTAACAAGAGATGAAAACCAGAACAACAGAGATTTGGTAGCCATCAAAAGAAAGTTCATAGAAAAGACTCCGGAATGGAAGGCACACATCAAGCACGCAAGATGGCCTCAGTTCTACGATGAAAACGGAAACCGTTATGATACCGTTCAACAAGAAAAACCTTGAGTTAAAGGAATATGAACTTGCTTTGAACCAGTTCTATCCTGGTACGCACTTTGAGATAGATGACTATTCTGACATAGAGTCATTGACTAGCTACATCCGTCTCAATGCTACCAGTGAGAAAGGCGAATGGGAAGGAATCGTTCACTATACATTTACGAAGTATGACATTCAGCGTATACCAAAAGAAGTAAGACTAAGAAAGTTTGCTCGTGCTGCTGAAGAACTGATTTACTATGGACAGCACCAAGCAGAGATAGATGCAAAACGAAAAAAGCAAGCACATCTAGAAGAAATCAAAAGAGCGGGATTAGATTATGAGTAATAAATACCGTATCCAATTCTAATTCCTATCATTTCCAAATTCTCAACCCCTCCAGTTAACGCTGGAGGGTTTTTTCGTCTTATAAATATCCCGGGAGGACAAATGAATAACCAGAAACGCAAGACTAAGTTTCGTGCGTCTAAGGAATGGAAGGATTTTCGCCATAAGATTCGAGAAAAGCAGAAGGTGGACCCAGTTACTGGTGCAAAGCTCACTCGTCAAGCTAATTTACACCACCTAGATTTAGATGAAGATCATTATGAAGATCTTTCAGATGAGTCCCACTTCGTATTCCTTAATCACGCGACTCATAAAGTCATACATTATTTCTTCCTAAAATCAAAACCTAAGGAATGGCGCAAGAGAATCGAGCGTCTTATTCCTTATCTTGAAGCAATGGAAAGATTAAACACAAAGGAGAACAAAACATGATGAGCTTTAACCCACCTGGCGCTATAGTTCAGTTCATTTACCGAGACACATCAGGTTGCAGCCACGTCCGACTTCGTTGGAACAGTGCATTTCTTGCTGGTGTAGCAGAAGCAGCAGGTATCACACCTATCTTGCTTCCTAATCCAATTCTTGATGGCGGTTGGTTGTCAGGAACACGAGCAATTATCTGGCAGCGTCCAATTTCTGACCAAGACATTGCTATCTTGGGAAAGTTGAAGGCAGCACAGCCACAGTTTCATTACAAGCTCATTGCAGAATTTGATGACTTGACATGGATCTCTCACGGCGAAGGCATTCCTGAATATAACCAAGCATCTTTGAACAGCAAACTTGAGGATCTTCACAAGCAGATGCCCAAGCTTTTGCCTCTTCTTGATGAAGTTATCGTTTCAACAGAATGGCTAAAGAAATCTTTGAAGGATACGTTTGGCTTTGAGAAAGTCAGAGTTGTCAAGAACGTCATTCCAAGATTCTTGTGGTCAAATGATAGAAAGCCAGATATTACCGAGGACATCAAGGTTCCGACTATTCTTTATTCCGGCGCCCCTCAGCACTATCGTAATCCTATCCCGCCTAACCCACAGTTCCCAAATGGTGTCGTTCCTTTGAGAGGCGACTGGTCTCAAGATTGGATTGACTTCATTGTCAAGAACGTAAAGGCAGGCAAGATTAACTTTGTCTGTATGGGTGCTTTACCTTGGTTCTTTGAGGAAATCAAGGATATGATTACGTTTGTTCCTTGGGTTGACTGTAACTCATTCCCACGCACAGTAATGTCTATCAAGCCAGACTTTGCTATCGCTCCTTTGACAGAGAATGAGTTTAACCGTTGTAAGTCTGACCTTCGTTTCATCGAGTCCTGTGCTATCGGTGCAGTATTCCTTGGATCTGACTGGCCTAACTCACCTTATGAAGATATCCACCCAGACTGCAGATGTCCAAAGGATATCACAAAGGAACAGCTTGAAGAAAAACTAAAGGACCTTTGCAAGAAAGACAACTATAACAAGGTCCGTAACTGGCAGTATTCTTACCTCAATGATAAGAATCGTTGGTTAGAGTCAAACGGACATACCAATAACTTGCTGTCTGCAATGGATAACAGCCAAGTAATGACTCCATTGATTTAAGTACCTTGATAAATATGGCGTTGGTAACTTTCTATTCAATGTTACCGCGCCACCTTTTATTGAGGTCTAAACATGGAAAATACAGATATCATTAAGAAGTTCCGTAAATTCGAGAAAGCTTCTTACAAGCATTATAAGAATCTGTTTGAACAGATTAAGAAAGACAGATCCTTTATCTCCGGCGAGCAGTATCTTGACGAAGACAGAACAGTCCTCGGAAATGATTTTAAGAACGCTCACCTTAACGTCGTAAAGAACGCAATTCGTTCCATCGTCAACTCATACACACCTTATCGTTATCAGTGGGAGTACCGTCAACTTGATGGTTCTATTATTGATGACATGACCAAGCGCGGTCAGGACTTTCTTAACAATCCTGACAACTGCACAGCAACCATAGAGGCATTGACTAACGAAGTTGGTACCGGTCTTGGTGTATTGGTCTTCTCAAACGATTATGACATTGACGGTTCCGTAAAGCCACTCCTTTATTCTATCTCTGACGTAACAAACGTTCGTCTAGATCCTAACGCTACTAAGCTCAACCACGCAGACGCTACTGAATGCGCCATTATCGAGCTTAAGAAAAAGGAATGGATTCGCAACGAGTATGGCGAGGGCATGACTCTCGATAATCCTTCCGTTGACATCACAGAAGAATATGACCGCAAAGAATTCGCTCCTGTCGTAACATATTACGTCAAGGACAAAATGACCGTTACATATTACAAGATGGTCGGCGATAACATTCTTGAAAGCGGCACCCTTCCTTATTCATACATTCCTGTTGTGCCTCTCTTCGGTGAACAGACATGGGACGACAACAAGATTACCTATGAAGGCGTAACGACAATCATGCGTGCTATTCAGCGCCTTATCAACTATTCGTATAGACAGCTCCTTATTCGCTGTGCTAAGGTTCCGAAGAACACATGGATTACGGAAGCAGAATCCATCGAGAACTACGAACAGTATTATCAGAATTCTGACAAGGTAATGAACCCGCTATTGATGTACCACAAATGGTCGCCTGATGGCAAGAGAGAACTCAATAAGCCAGAAAGACTCTCTAACACAATCGAGTTTGCAGATGTTTCTGAGCTCATGCAGAATGCTCTAGGCCTTACAAACAGCGTAGTCGGTATTCCAGCCACTGGACTTGAAACAGACGTTTCTAAGACGGCTACAGAGGTTCTAACTAACCTTAAAACATTTAACAACAACATTCGTAACTACATACAGCACCTTCGCTATTCTCTTTCTCTTATTGGTCTTGTCTTCGCTGACTATACATATCAACAGCCAATGTATGGAAAGATTAAGGTAGAAATCGTTCAAGGTCCTGATGAGGCTATGCAGAAACAAGAAGCTCGCGTTGCTCTCCAGCAATATGCTGCTCTCGTTACTACAGACGCAGATCGTCAAAAGCTCCTTCTTGCTAACATCAATATCGAGAATGACAACCCTTACGTTGAACTTCTCGGAAAGATGCTCCAGCCTGCTCCTACTCAGGGTGAACTTCAGGCACAAGGTTTGTTGCAGCAAGCAGATGAAACACTCAAGCAGAAAGACGCTCAAATTGCTCAGCTCATGCAGCAAGTACAAGAATTGCAGCAGAACGAAAAACTCAACGCATACAGCCTTGATAGAGAAATTGCTTTGTCTAAGCTCAAGCACCAGCAGGATATGGAGCGCATTGCTTTTGAGGCTCAGATAAAAGAATCAAGTACAGCTGAACAAGCAAAGACACAGGCAGAAGTTGCTAAAGCAGAAATGAGCGTTGAGAAAGAAGCCTTGTCTCTCCAGAAGGAAGAAGCAAAAGCTGCTCAACCTCAAATTGTCATTCCGGAGGTATAAATGACATACATTCCAATTTTAACACAGAAAGATCTAGTCCTTGATACAAATGGCAAGATCATTCCGAATGCAAAGATAGAAGTGCTCAATCCGATCTCTTCTAATCCAATCGATGTCTTTACATACGATGCACAGAATGACCGTTACGTTGCTGCAACTAATCCGATCTATCTCAATAACGAATCAAGACCAGAACATACATACTTTGTAACCCAGCTTGCATATTGCCGCCTTTCTAAATACATGGGCGACTTTATGGATCCTCTCACTCACTCAACTCTTGCTCGCTATGATTTCATCAGGGATTGGTACGGTGCATTTACTTCAGACGACGCTCATAACGATACGCTCGTCTATGGCTATTCTGGACTCGAACAAGCAAATCCTGAACTCGGCGCAGTAACAGTAATTGGCTATTGGACAGATAAAGACTGTGAAGCTCGTACTTACGTATGGGATCCTAACTGTGTTCAAGACGCTGATGGTGGTTATATCGTAAAGAATCCTGAACTCGATACTGGTCGTTGGATCCTTATCTTTGACGGTGAGTATTTGCCATCAACATACTATGGCGTCTATCCTGGTCACGAATCCACAATAAACGCTTTGCTCAACTACGTCGCTACAGTTGGTACAGCACAGAAGCCTACAGCTCCTGGCATCTATTTCGTTCCTGGTTCATATTTGTCTTCTTCTGTTGCTCTCGTAACTAACAAGAAGCTTCAAATGGACGCAGCAACATACTTTATTGCAGAAATTGACTGTCCGACAGTTGACATCATTGGAGATCCTTCATTCCCAGTTGCTGATTTCCATTTCACTCAAAACGATGTGGTTGCTCACTCCTCATGGTTCCGTACTGCATACGCATTCCTTACATGCGGTGCCGATACATTGGTCTTTGATACTACTACAAACTTTGCAGAATCTTCTCAAATCAATAGCAACGTAACAGTATCCAACAAGACAATCATTGGTAAGAATCGTCTTCCTCTTACATACGGCACTAATGGTCGAGTAACTTATTCTTCTTGTACTTTCGTTGGTGAGAAATTCTGGAACAAAGACGACAAAGTGACATTTACTAACACTGCAATCAAAGACACTTGGTTCGCTATTTCTGGTGCTTCTAACTTTGACTTCGTAAACAACATCATTGCTAGAGGCACATTGGTAGACAGATTAGATCTTATCAACTTCCAAGATCCTTTGGTATACGTCAAAGCTCTTCAAGCAAACGGTACTACAGCTATTGACCTTGCTGGACGTAAAGTAACTTCTGTCAACCTTTCTGGTTTCACAGATATTAAGAACGTCTATGCAGATTCTATCACAATCAGTAACGGCAGCGGCTCAGACATTACATTGGATAACGTTCATGCTGGTTCAATCTCTGTTGGTGGACGCTATCTCACTATCAAGAACTCCGAAGTATCATTCTATGGAGCTCCGTCTATCGCTGCACTCTGGATAGAAAATTCTAGAGTCTTTGGCGGCATTACTTGGACATCGTCTAGCATGCAGATCATCGCTACTGACTCATACATCGGTTTCGGTCTAGACTATACCAACAGCAACAACACTCAGGACCATGCTTACGTTGAGTTTACCAACTGCACATTCCAGACAAATGCAATGTATTCATTGAAGCGTCTCACTATGAAGCGCTGCGTAACTAACAACAATACTATCAAGATCTATCCTCACAAGACTGATAACGTCTATTACATCGGTTCAGTAACTATTGAGAACAGCGTCTTGAACAACAACAATCCTATAGAATTCACCAAGTTTGACGATGACAACTGCTACGACTGCATGCTTCAATGGGGAATCATCGGAAATACCTTCGCTGGCAACTCTGAAGGCTTGCGTATGAGATACTGGCAGAATAGAACTGGCAGCAACTGGGGCAAGACATTCGTTGCTCCTGTTCATCAGGATATTACATATTCTGGCAACGTTGGTCAGTGTCCTGATGATACTGCTCGCGGTATCGTTATTACATCTAATGACACTGGCTATACTACTGTTGAATTTTCTGAAGACTATAAGGGTTATAAGTATGGCGGTGCTTGGAAACGAATGGTATGTAACCGTTCTAGCTCAACATCATCAGTACTGAATACATACATGGAATCTGGTATCAAGGAAAATGGTACATTGGTGAAGTACTATTCTTGGGTTAACTCACCGTATGATTCGTTGTCATATGACTTGTTCATTCAGTCAGTATGGTACATGTATCCTAAGTCAATCGATGATCCTATCAATAATGGCGACTGGTTCTCTCACGCAATTATCGTAATGGGTGACTACTTGAGAATCGTTCAGCGCGGTGATGGTGACCATAACAGAGGAATTATCGGAAAGGTAATTTAAGGAGGAAAAATGCTTTTAGCAGAACTCATTCCATTGTCTAACCAAGCCCAGTATAAGAATGGCTCAATTCTTGCTGGTGGTTTGGTCTACGTTTACTACAAGGGCAGAACAGCTTTGGCAACAACCTATTCTGACCCAGTAGGCGATGTAGAAAATTCTAATCCTATCATACTTGATAACGAAGGTCGCTGTTCCGTCTTCGCTTCACTTGACTATTCTTATACATTGGTATTCTGCGATAAGTATGGCCAAGAGCAGTTCAGCTATGACAAAGAACTGCTTGACGCTGTGCCCGTTGATGATACATACAGCATTGGTATCAAAGGCGACGATACCATTTCTGTAGATAAGTCATTGAGTGGACAGACTGTTGTCTTCAATTTACATGCCAAAGGCGAAGACTATAACGGCATTGAGCCAGTCGTCGTAAACAATCAAGAACGTCTCATCTCTGCCAATCATAAGCCTCTCGGCGTTGAAGAACCACTTTACTTCGTTAAAGACGACGAGGAAGCAACAATCATTGGTATTGATGACGAAGCTATAACCTCTGCAGTCAGTGGAATAGCAGCTCCAATCGTTTCTGGCGTGGTATCTGGTATATCTGGTCAATTCGCTTTGTCTAGTGATCTGAGTGCATATTATCCTGCTTCTAACCCATCGGGATTCATTACTGGAGTTCCTGACGGTTACGCTACGAAGACTTGGGTAGAAGACCAACATTATCTCACTGCTCATCAGAATCTGTCTGGCTTGATGTCTGCAGATAAGCTCGAGTTTCGTGAAGACGGTAAGATCTCAGGTTATAACGGATCATCCTTTGCTGGTGGAGTGGATCCTTCTGCATTGGAACCTTACATGCCTTGGTCAGCGTCAGGCACGTTCCAACCTTCTGGCAACTATGTTTCAGCTAGTGACTTTACTGCTTATACTGCTGCTCATTCTGGCGATGACGTAACGCCTTATTCTGGCAGCAACGGCATTCAGATTCAGAATCATATTGTAAGCATTACTGGTCAGCTCGGCAAGGTCTATTCCGGTGAAAATCATGTCGTCGTGAATAACACAACCGATAAGATTGGTCTTGATGCTTCTGCAGTATCTGCTATCGAGTCACTTCAAGGCGTCTATGATCTGTCTGCTGGACAAGGCGTATCCTTCCGTAAAGAAGGTAACGTTGTTTATGTAGACGCTATTGGCGCAGACATTGACTATACACCAATCATCGAGGATATCTAATATGCCTTACATCTCAGAAAGTGGAATAGCACAGCATAGCAATCAACATCCATACATACACGACGGACACTTATTGCGTCTGTCGTTTTCTGAGTATGTACCTGTGATTACGCCAACTGACCAGTATGAACTTAACTATTGGTCAATCTATCACTATGCATCAGGTGGACAGGTATACAGACCAACACCAGGATATGAAGCTTACGGACATATTTATGATCCTGTGGGTGTTGATTCTTTGCAGTCAGGAAATAAGTACTATCTTTACTGTTCTGCAAACAACACAAGATGTATCGTAAATAACAGACAACATGACTATAAGATGGTAACAGGAACAAACAGTAAACTTGGTATTGGTATATCAATAGCAGCCGGTGCTTCAGTAACAGGAACTTTCGTTGATGATCCGTCATACAGTATCGTTTCATCTATGAATGGAAGCCAGATTTCTAAACACTTCTATCCAATAGTCAATCCTGTAATGGTATCTGGCTCAAAGCGTTCAATGTTTCTTATTGAAGCAACGCAACCATTCCAGTTGTGGTCTGAAAGGATTTATCATGATGGATCACCTATGGACGCTTACTATTGGCGTGGTCAACGATACTATGAAGAATAGATACAGTATAAGGAGTTTAATTTATGTCTAAGAAATTTACAGGCATTACATCTGCGGGATCTGCTATTCCCGTGTATGACAAGGACGCTCACAGTGCCTTGGAACAGAAGCTGGATACATCTGCATTCAGCTCTGTATCTGGTGAGTTTGCTACTGTTGATGATGTTGTTGCTGCAGTGAGCGGTAAGGCTGATACATCGGCAATTCCTTCACTTGATGGATACGCTACTCAAGAATGGGTCGGCGAACAGGGTTACTTGACTGAAGTACCTGAGTCTGCAGTAAGTGGATTTGCTACACACGAGGAAGTTGAGTCCGCTACTTCTGGTAAGGCTGCTACGTCTGGCGTTGTTGAATATGAGAATCGACCATCAGCAAACCCAATTTACGCTGATGACGATAGTTTCTACAATGTTGCTGGTATTTATGGTTCAGGTGTGGGAATAAACAAGCAAAACTTAAATCTTAGCGGCGCAGTAACTGCTAATACTGGTGGTTTTACAGCAAATGGCATAACAGCAACTAATAATGATTCATATTTTGGTATTAACAGTCGCACCGAAGTATTTTCTGGTGGCGGTGGAGGTGGTTTTCAATTCTCATCTGAGAATACATCATTAGGTACTGCTCAATTAGCAGTTAATTATGCAACCAGCCAAACAGTTCAAATCCCTTCACCAAAATTTGAAGCGCGAAATGCTTCAGGTGCAGGTTTCAGTATAGAAGCATCTGCAGCTAAAGGATATGACCATAATGGTAATGTTGTTTGGGATACTACAAAACCACCTGCTCCTTCACAACTTATTGCTGGTTTAGATTCTCCTAAGCCAAACATTCTGTTATCGCCATACGTGCCAATCATAGCTTCAGCTAGCTTTAGTAGTGCACCTTTACTAAGTGCTGATGGTTTCGGAATTTACATTGGCATTTCTGGACAAAATATTAAGGCTCAAATGGATGGTTTGACTGCCAGAAATGGTATCGTTAGAACAGAATCAACTGACGACTCAGGAAATGTTATTGAATATTCATATTTAACAGGACATAATGTTGTTACATATCATTCATCTGCATTTGGTTCTGCTTACTCGGGTACGTGGTCACTTACTGGTTCCGTTCAGAAACGTGAAATAGAATGTGACAGCGCTACTTCTGCTATTACTGCTATTGCTGGAAGTGCAGTTGGTGGTGGTTCAACATATTCTGCTGGTGCTAACATTGACATTACAGATGACGTAATTTCTGGTAAAGATTGGTCTGAAGATATTGCTTCGGCAACATCTGGTTTGCAGCCAAGCGGTGACTACTATTCAGCATCTAACCCTTCTGGTTTCATGACTGAATTGCCTGCATCTGCTACTGACGTAATTGACACAGTTACTGCTAACAGTGGTACATGGGGTGGATCTGCTCTGCCTATTAGTGCTGGACCTGGCATTAAGGTGGATCTGGTTGATAATACATTGGTATTCAGCAATGATGAGACTGTGCTATATTCAGCTACTCCATCAGAAACAAAGATATCGGCTTTATCTCTTTCTGAGAATCCTTATAACTTTTCTGAAATAAAGGTTATGTATGGATACTATGGTTCAACTGATGG
>Ga0265300_10000657_pt1 | contig 36108 bp, 52 predicted proteins | sample AusTroGonzalo_MG_FD_193482 | JGI IMG/M metagenome (GOLD analysis project Ga0265300, IMG submission 193482) | Bovine rumen microbial communities from tropical cattle in Woodstock, Queensland, Australia - Gonzalo_03 | ecosystem: Host-associated > Mammals > Digestive system > Stomach > Rumen ...
ATCCAAAGTCAGGATAGTTATATTCAGCCTTTGTAGTAACCTCAATAACCATCTTTGTAGCACTACCCTTACGCATAGCCGTTTTCGGTACGAATTTAGCCTGAGCCTGTGTCCTATCATAGAACATGAACGTTCCATCTTCCTGATACCATGCGTAACAAGTTTCCTTGTTAATCTGACCGTCAAGGTATCCCGCATTTTCTAACTCTACGATAGGATTGATGTAGTGGTTATAGCTGTCGATCAGCATCAAACGTCCAATATCGTAATCGATATATTCAGGATCGCTAACAAGATTATCACCACGGCTTGTAGTTGCAAAGATAACGAAATAGTATCTTGCCTGATTATCCAACGTAGATACTGTAGCAGGACTAACCTCATGTTCGAGGTCAACCGAACCGTCACAATCAGCAAGGCTATTAGGTATTGCACCCTTCTTGTAGCCTAATTTCTGTAATGTGTAAGTTCCAGAAGTAAGTACAGGCATTTCAAAACCAACTTCAACATTGTTTCCGTCAAGGTAAATCTCTGTAATCAACGGAGCTAACAGATTCCTTTGCGTATTAACGCTGACAACCTTTGTAAATCTGTAGCGTTGTTTTGTTACCCCGTTATCTGTGAAATTGCTATACGGGAATATTCCGTAATAGTATTTCTTGTTTTCCTCAACGTCATAATCTTTAAAAGGCGTTGCAGAATATTCATCCCTTGTAGTGCTATTAACAAGTATATCGCAATCATCCCACGGATGTACAGGGACACCTGTTTCGCTTCTGACTACTATAGTCCCTACCCATATCTGCGGTTCTGGTTCATTCGTAGATATGTCTGACGGGTCTTGCCATTTAAGTTCCACATGAGGGTCATCATCTATCTCGATAGGTTCTGTAAGTACGGGATATTGTTCATGCCATACACCCGGATATTGATAATTGTAACTGTGTCCGTTAACGTTATAAACAATGTCACCATATATAGGCGTATAAACCTTTGTTTCTGTAACCTGCGTAGTTCCATTACGTTTGCCACACACACTATACGGCGTACTTTCAATTCCTTCTTCCGTAAAGTAGTCCGTATAAGGCGTTAATGTAATATGGTTGCAAGTGCTACCCTCATATATTTCATTGTTTGTAGCTTCGGCAATCGCAGCACCGATAGCACCGTAATACTCATTCGTTCCCGTTCCAGAACTGCCGCTTGCAATACCTACATAAACCCATTTTGAACCGTCAAATACATATAACGGCTGTGTGGTTGCCTGTGGGTATTCAGTACCATTTCCTGCCCTGTTATCGTATTTAAGGTAATCACCCTCGGTAACTGTGTATTGCTTTACTGTAGAACTGCCAGAATCCCAAACAGATATAGGATTTGTAGTATCACCATCATGTATATTGCTTTCGCCTGTACGTCCTGTGTTAACGTACATGGTTGAAAGAGTTTTCTTGTACTTATCGGTATAGACAGCACTGACATTTTTAGGTTCTTGCAAGAACCGTATGCCCGTGTTTCGGCAATACTTGATAAACATTTCTGCGGATTCATCATTAACCTGTCCGATACCACCCGCACCATCAGCCGAATTGTTCTGACTATCCCCAACGTGCCATTTATCGTTAATCTGATACTTAGGCTGTTTACGATTGCCACGGCTTGTATAGGTATCAAGCATACTGCCTAAACCCTTTAAATGACGTTCAAGGACATATGTGTTATACTCACCTATGTCACCGACAACCTTAATGTTATCGCCAACCTCGATACAAAGATCGCCAACGTGTTCGACATTCATAGGGGCATAACGCCTATGCGTAACCTGTTCACGGATATTAAGCGTAGCCTGTTTAATGTTGTCCTCACCGTCAGGCAAACTCTTAATGCCTGAAAGTACAAAGTTGTCAACGATATTGTAAACGCTCGGATGCCTGTAGGATGATGAACCCTCATAAGCAAGCTGAATGTTATTCTGGTCATAAACCCTAACAAAGCCTATGCCCCAAACAGCGAAGTCCTCATAAGTTGTAGGCGGCTTTCTGAAATCATCAGTAACAGTTCCAACTGTTTCAGCATCATATTTAACAAGCGTAAGATACTCAAATACGCCCGTTCTGCTTATGTGTCCGAACACACCATTAGCATTAAGCAATCCGCCCATAAAAAAGCCAAATGTGATCGTATCGCTCTCGATATTTTTCGGAACGTAATAATCGTCATTTACAAGTTCGGTTTCCTCGTTCTGTTCGATAATGTAATCAAAGTCTGTAGCTATATATTCAAACAGGCTGTCCCTTAATTCCTTAATGGTCAAAGGTTCATTATCATTGTCAGCGTAAACCTCGTTATACCATTCCGTAATATCCCAATCCCTTAAAAAATGGTTAGCGTCATAAAGGATTATATCTCTTGTACGCCTGTCAGCCGAATACTTGTCCGAATAGCAGATATATTGTCCTACCTGAAACAAGGTATCGCTATCCCCGTTAAAGTAGATGTAGATATTCAGCATTAAATCATCCGTGTTAGTCTTTAAGTTAGGAATACTCGCCTTATTGTTAATCGTAAAACTGACTTCCGCACTTTCGAGTAATCCCCATGTAAGATCATCTTCCGAACAAAGACTTTCCTCTAACCTAAAGGTATTGGTCTTAACGTCAGCCGTATGTATCTCAACTGTAGCAGATTCAACAAGTGGCGGTTGCCCCGTAACAGGCGTAACCGAAGCAGCTTCATCTACTATCAGTATGTCTTTGGTTTGATGGGACTTGTAAAATAAATCCCGGTAAGCATATTCAACCATGTTCTTATCCTTCCCAGATAAAACCTAACTTTTCGGCGGTTTTCTTGCCGATAGTACCCGTTTTATCACTAAGACCGTTATCATGCTTAAAGTTACGGCTTGCATATTCAGTATTCTTGCCGAAAACTCCGTCAATCTGACCAACGTTGTAACCCTTTTCGGTAAGCAACGCCTGAGCCGTCTTTACATCCTCACCACGCATATACGGGTCTGTAAGTTTCAGTTCACGCCTGAGTACAGGTTTTTCGTTAAGATCAACCCACCAATCAGGTCTTGCAATCTTTTTCCACTCACGTTTGAATAAGTCTGTCATTACTACGCCATCCGCAGTCCCCTTAGCCTCAATAACGGTCTTTTCATCAATAGCATAGCCAACATGACCAAGTGAATCTGTAAACACAAAATCGCCCGCCCTAACTAACTCTAAACGTTCAATCTTGTTAGGAATAGCGTTATACATATCCTTAGCCCGCATATCGTAAGCAAATACGCCCTTTGACATAAGCCACTTCATGCCAAGACCTGAGCAGTCAAATGCCAAAAGTGTAGCAATATCTATTCCTGCATCTAATTTTTTCTGTAACAAGGTAAGTACGTTCTGGACAAGTTTAGGATCATTCTTTTCCATAGCACAAAGTTTATGTAGTAATTCTACAAACCTTTCACCTTGCGCACCAAGTACATACATCATGCCAAGCATGGCAATTAAGTATGATTTAAACTCTGAAAATTTAGCTGTCACTTTCGCCATTATTCTTCTCCTTATTGTAGTTAGCTGTACTAACGCCTATAAGAGTACCTATTAGCGTTCCGATTGCACCGATAATAGTTACAATTACGTTTACTGTTTTAGGGTTAACATCAAGAACCCCTAAGACTACCGACAAAAAAGTAACTATTGCCGGAATACAGATAAGCGCAACCCACTTCAAAATCAAATACACTTTGTCAGATAACTTAACATTTGTCATGCTTTCTTCCTCCTTTTGGGTTTCCTTAATTTGGCTTTGTGTTCCTCTGAAAACAACCGCCCTGTCAGTTTATCAGAAATCTTCTTGCGTTCTTTTAAAGTAAGTGGTCTGCCCCAATAAGGATGCCCCTTTTTTGCCTGTGAACCATGTAATCTTGTTAATGGATTATTGCAGTTTTCTTTTTGCGTACACCAACGCAAATTTTCAACGCAATTATTAGTACAATCAGTATCAATATGGTCTATATTAGGTTTGTTCTCTGGATTTGGGATAAAAGCCTCTGCAACAATTCTGTGTACTAAATGTGGTTTTGTTTTCCCATTCTTGCAAAGAACAACTAAACCGTGGTTATTTTTCCCGTAATTTGGTTTTAATACTCTTTCGTGTTTATGTTGTAACCCGCCATTATTCACTACTAATCGTTCCAATGCTTTTATTTTACCCGTATTGCTAACCTCATATAAACCCTCATAACCGACAACACTTTTCCATTCTTCAACCATAAAAATCACCCTTAATCTGCTGCTGTTGTTACGCCACCGATAAATGATAATCGGCAAGCGTCATATCTTATCTCCGTTGCTGACGCTAAATACATCTGCGGTTTGAAGTCTGCCATATATCCCCTTTGGGTAACATAATCATCTAATTCAGGGATATAAGCGGTTATGTTACATTCCCTGCCTCTTTCCTTGCCCGTAATGTACTGAGCCGCTATATTTGACATTAACGTTGCAAACTGTGTGTGATTTAGCTGAGGTACAGTTTCAAACTCAACCTTTAAGGCTTTCAGGGCTACCGCATCCCTATGCAAATAGCCCTTTTCATCCGTCCAAGGTTCGTAATCCTGCATATTTACATAAGCATAATAGCTATCAGCCTTTATCAAACTTAAAGGTATGGTATAATCACCGATCTTGATTAAATATCCTGCGTATGCCATGTCCTGCCTCCTTATGCAAATGCACTATGCCCTAATTTGTTCTTATAACGTGCATCTTCTTCACGCACTACTGTAAACATTCCATGAGGATCGCCCTCAATCCTGAATACAACCTCTGTCTGCCCGTTAGCTGCTGCCTGATTAATTGCACTCGCCATCTGTGACATGAAAGCGTTGTTGCTATCCATATTGCCGTAGTTGAAACTGCTACCAACATTAGACCTGCCAATATTGAGTGACGGGATATTCCACTTGTAACCCTTAAATTCGGCTTGCATAGAAGTTGCCAACCTATCCATAGATTTGTCAACTTCATTCGTGCCATCCTCAATACCGAGTGCTATACCGTCAGGAATATACTTACCTAAACGCTTATATAGTTTGGACGGTGAAGCCATTTCGTTCTTCTTCTTGTAGGTGGTTTCAGTACCATCCGAAACACCCTCAATAGCTTTGTAAACAAAATGTCCGTTTTCATCTATTGCATATCCAAGCGACAGGTCTATATTCATTCCTGCCTTTTTAGCAAATGACTTAAATGAATCTGTTAAATCGCCAAGTGCATTTCTAACCGCCGTAGCACCCTGTCCGTTTTTGATTGTATCAGCAAGTGTTTTATATTTCTTATCAACTTCTTCGGGTAACGTACCACCGAATAACTCTTTTAGATCATCTTCAAGACTTCCCAAAACAGGTTTTGCGGTGTACTGTATAGCTTCTTCAATTTTGCCTATATCTCTACCTAAACGTGATGAAATACTGTTTACGTTCCAAACAACAGCACCCTCTTTGTCATAAGCCGCATTAACAAAAGCATCTTCCATCTGTTGACGGAGTGTAGCCATATAGTTAATAAGCATAGGTGAGTTGTTCAAAATCGCCTGTTTAATGTTGTCCATTGTTTCCTGAACTTCGGCAGGGATTTCACCTTCCCCAAGTCCGGCAAACGAATTGTTGATACCATTAAACATCTGGTTCATGTCATATAGCGAAACTGTCTTGCCATCTTTGATTTTGCCATCAATTTTGGTCATTACCGTTTCAACGGCATTAGGTAATTTCGGTGAGTTAATCACTTTAGCGTTTGCTGTATTAGAATCTTTCAAGTTTTCAGTAGTATTATTAAGAGTAACCTCTACTGCTTTTTCGTATTTACCCATGTAGTAATCATACTGATTTGAAAGTTCTTCCCAATCACCACTTATAACATTAAATGCTTTTCTTGATTCAACAGCTTTTAGGTATAAATCATGTAAACTATTCGCATATTCAGATAACTTTTCATCTTCTATGCCTTTTACACTTCCGCCGTTATGGATTAATCTGTCGATATAATAAGGGTCTATTATGCCTGATTCTCTCAAAGCGTTATTAGCTTCGTGGAAAGCTGCTTCTGCTTCTTCGGCTTCTTTCTTTAAGCGTTCATATTCAGGTTCAATCTGATATTTCCGCTTTTCAATATCTGACGTAATAGAAATCAACGCCTGTTGTTCTATCTGTGCTTTTTGAGTAGCAATCAGTTTTTCAAGAGCGTCTGTTTCGCCTTTATATGCTCCTGTAATTTCGTCAATTTGACTTGCAATATCAGGCATGATCTTGATAAGCTCGTCAGAATAGAATTTAAGTTCTTTCTTTTCGGCTTCTGATAATTCGTTATATCTTTCAGTAAGGTCTTTAACTTTGGAAGCATAGAAATCAATATCACCCAACTGATCGGTAACTTCCCCCGCTTTTAAAGTAATATCTGTAATTATCTCCATAGTATCAAGGTGACTTTCTTCTACCCATTGATACTGCTGTCTGATAAGTTCTCTTTCTATATCTGGTTTAGGTTCAGCCAACTTCGCAGCAATAATATTAATTCCAAGACTTAACCCTGCTGTAGCTGCGAATACTATACCTAAATGCCCGAAGCCTAACGCTGACGCTATAGAAGTAAACCCTGCTGCACTCAAAAGTGAACTAATTGCCGACTTTGATAAGCTCTTCAAACTGAAAGCTGCATATTCACCCGCACTAACACTCTTAACGTTATCAATCGTAAGTGCAAGTGATATTCCAACGGATATTGCTCCGATTCCCGCTTTAGCAAGAAAAGCACTATCAACGCCTTTTGTCTTAAACCACTTGCCAATAGACTTTGCAAGGTTTGTAGAAACAGTATTGCCTAAGCCTGTAAATTTAAGAAGTGCAAATGCGGTAAGCAATGCTGTTTCAAACGGAGCTACACTAAATGAACCTTGCCATGCGTCAAAAGCACCCTGTATAGCTGACCATACAAGTTTGGCTACGCTTGCAAGTATCTCGCCCCACTTAATGCCTTCAATAAACTTGCCAATCTTCTCGCCTAAAGCCTCCCAATCGACACTTTCAATAGCATCTGTAAAGAAATCAGTAATCGATATGACAAGGTTTGAAATATCACTACCTGCTTTGAAAAAGTCACCCACATGGAAATCTTCTACGATTGTTTTTATGGGTTTTAAGGCATTGCCGATATTATCAGCTATCTCCTGAGCCTTAGACTTCATTTTCTCATAGGCTTCATCCCATACTCTTTCGTATTCTTCTGTCGCCTTGACAATCTGTTCGGTAAGGTCTATCTGGTCTGCCAGACCGCTAACGCCCTTGCTCTTGTCACCACCGATTACCTTTAACTCGTCAAATTCACGGATTCCCTTTTTGGTTTCCTTCATAGACTTGTTAAGATCATCAACGGCTTCGGTATCTTCTTCCATTACGTCTGAAAATCCCGTACCGAACTCGTCAAGCGTTAACTGAATACCTAACAGACCTGCAATATCCACTAACAGGTTCTTAAATGCTATGGATAAGCCGTTTACCCACGGTAATACTCTCTGCATTACAGGGATAAATAACTGACCCATTACAGTACCTAATTCAGCAAAGTTGTTTTTCAACATACGAAGCTGATTAGCAGGTGAGTTAATGGTATGCGCTAAATCGCCCCATGCAACCTTGCTCTGGTCAAGTATCGCAAGCAATCTCAACTGAGCCTTTTCAGCCTGTGTCATTTCCGATACGGCTTTTTCTACACCATTAGCGTAAGCGTACTGTTCAAGCGTAGCCGCCGTTAAATCAATACCATACTTGTATAATGCCCTTGCCTGCCCTGTTAATGCCGATTGTAAGTTACTTGCAACCTGTTCATAGTCAACGTTACGGAGCGAACCCATATCAGCCGCCAACATACTAAATGCTTTAGCAGTAGCAGTAGATACTTCCTGGGCCTGTCCCATAGCGTTAGTGATACTTGCTATAGATGCCTGATATTGAGTTATTTCTGTGAGATTTAAGCCAAGATTTTTAGCATTAGTAGTCTTGATAAGCCTATCTTCAAGGTCTAATTCAAGTCCTGACATCTGGTGCATCTTACGCTTCATTTCTGAAACGAAAGCATCAGCGTATTCGTCAGCACTACCAATGCCCGCTTTATGGAATGTATCAGTACCTATCTTCTCTGCTACTACATCAAAGTAGTTGTATGCTTCGAGGTAATCCGCAGCACTCATAAAGGCTTTTTTAAGCCCTGACGCTGCCCTCATAGCGATCCAGAACTCCGCATACATCTTGCCTATTGCACTTGCAAGGTTTAATGATCTTCTCGTTGCCCTGTGAGCCGAGGTACTGAAACTATTTAAGGAACTATTTATAGAACGTGTAGCACTACCAATCTTACTTCCCTGTGACGCAAGATTAGTTAGGCTGTTCGTAAAATCAATAATGCTCTGGTCAATATTCTTAACACTTCCGATAGTGTTAAACAGGTGCCGTAATGCCTTTTCAAGTTTCGGGATGTTAACGATAGCATTAGTAATGTTCTTGTTACCCAACTTACCCAATGCTAATATAAGTGACTTAACGCTATCTGTAATATCAGCAGCGTTAGCCAATCCCGCTATAGAACTCGATAACTGACTAAGTGAAACTGATACGTTATCTAATCCGGCAGTATTGATAAGTGCTAACTGACTTATGTTAGTAACGATCCTTTTGTAATCCCACTTAGAGGAATTATCGTTCATGCTTTGGATTACGGCATTAAGATTAGACAAACCGAATGAAAGCTGATTCAGTTTGCCCGTTTCAAGTTTTGCTATGCTGACGGAAAGAGAATCTAATCTCTGTGCCAATTTACCAATGGCATCATAAGCCTTTTGCGATTCAGCATTTATTTGTAACGTTAAGGTTTCTAAATCCGCCATTGTGTAATCCTCCGTTAATCCTGCTTGCCATGCCAATTTTTAGCCCATGTATCAAGCGTAGCCATAAGCAATCTGTTATTATCCTTTAACTTACGCTCGTTTGCTTCATCTTCTGCAATCTTATGGGTAAACGGTTCTTTTACATATTCGGAACGTGCTTTGTAGCCCGCAAGGTTATGTTCAACCGCCGTAGCTACAGCCGATTCAATATATAAGCCCAATTCCCAATTCTTTGTGTCCTGCATACGATTACGGATCTTCTGTGCTTCAAACACATACTCAACCTCTATCGGGCAAGCATCCATGACTTCCTGTTTGGTAAGTCCTAATGCTACATACATAGGCAGCAGTTTTTTATAAAAAAGTTCTGTGTATGTCAGGTTTTCGGGGATTTCTTCTGGTTCTTCTTCGCTCTCTCCTCCATCAGCGAAATCGCTTTCTCTGACTTCTTGAGAAGATCGCCGAAAAAACCCTCTGCAAGTAGTTCCTGTGCTACTATGCCGAAAACGTCCATCAGACCGTGTGCATCTTCTTCTGTACCTTCATCAAAGTAATCATCCAGAAGATCACCGACAGCTTCAAGGCTTTCTACCGGGTTAAACTTCTTGAAGCCTTCAAAAAGTAACTCTCTGGTGGTCTTGAACATCTTAACTGTAAATTCGCTATCCTTTTTGGTTATGGTTCTGTCCGTAAGGATTCCCATAATCTCGGATGCACGATCCAACAGGTCTGTGTCACAAAAACTGTTATATCCAAATTTAATCTTGTATTCTTTACCTTTGATTGTTATTGTTTTCATATGTTTTACCTTCCCTTATTACATTTTTATGTTATCCTTAAAGGGAAGGGGCAGCTTTCGCCGCCCCGTTCCGTTTTCAGGGGTTTGTATGAAGCAAAGCTGACTATCAGCTAAATGCAACCTTTGTGTCCATTCCCTTCGGGTCAACAATGACAAGAGGGAACTCAACGGTCATAAGACCATTCTGAGCCATTTCAGGCTGAGGTATAGCCTCCGGGGGCTGTGCAACTACAAAGAAAGCCTTTGTTAAGTTGGGAGCGATTGTTTCAAACCACATATTAAGGTTGCTTGCCTTTGCGGTCTGATAAGCCTGAATAAGATTGCCCCATTCAGTAGCGGTTTCGTCTGTGAAGTTAACTGTGATAGTCCAAGTACCACCTGTTTCACCACGTCCTGCAACGGTCTTTGTTACATAGTCCTCTAATGCCGAAGCATCAATAGTAGCAGGATTTACTGTGATTCCGCCGATATTGTTGATTCTGTGAAGCTGTGTGAAAGATGTGGGCTTCTCTCCTGCGTAACCTGCTGATTCAACGCCGTAACCGAAGGTAACACCTAAAGTAGATAAACCCATGATCGTAGCATCTGCCATTTCTTTATCCTCCTTGTAAGGTTATTAAAGATTGATTTCTTCATCCGCCCCTATCACTCGCCTATACCTTGAAATAAAGGAATAGGTATCAGAAGTTTCTCTGTTGATCTCACCTCTGAAAATGACATTAAAGCGGAGTTTTTTAAAATTACTCAACACTTCCGAAGCTATTTTGCGCATACCCGCTAATCCGTTATCCGTACCGCTTTTAGCTATTGTGATGTGAACCTCAAAGGTTGCCATCAAAGCATTAACAGTAGTATTATCAAGATCAGCACCCATTTCGGGGCTGTCAAGCATCTTGATATAGATTGCCGGAAGGCTTGTATCATCATTCAGCTTTTCCTGCTGAGTGATATACAGATTCGGATAAGTGGTTTTCAAAGACTTTTCAAGCCTTGTCTTAATGATTGTGTAAATCTTCGGTTCGATACTGAATACCCAATCACTCTGAGCCATTTCCGAACACCTCCCTTGCTGTAGCTTCTACTTGCGTTATTATTTCTATTACGGCATTGTGCAACGGTCTTGTAGGCTTAACGCCTGACGCAACCTGCCAATTACCGCTTAAATCCATGTAATACCAACTATTCTCAAATGCGTGTGTCTGGTTAGGGAATGTTCCACGCCCTATCTGTTTTCCGTCCGGCAAAGTATTTGTATGCTCTGTCACACCTTCCCAGATAATTGCGTGTCTGCCCGCACCAAACTCGGACATAAGCAAGGGTGAAACTTCTGCGTGGACTAAATGTCCATATCTTATCCACTCGGCTATGATTACGCTTGTTTCCTGTGCTACAACCGTAACTCCGTATGGATCGTTCTGTTTTGAGAATGTTATGTAACGTCCCATATTACCAACGGACATTGCCGCAGCAACTATTCCCTTGTCAGCCAATCTCTGTAAAACTGTATGCACCTTGATTTGAAACTCAATCTGATACCGTTCTACGTCAACAGCCATTCTCTTAATGTCAGCCGAATTAAGTTTCGCTTTGATTACCATTCTTCACACGCCTTTTCAAGATAGCTTTGGTCTGATTCAGGCTTGTCCTTACAGCCACAACGCTGTAGTCTGCTGTAGACCCGTCATTTGTACCCGAAGGTGGCTCTGTTTCAAACCATATAAGACTTGTTTCAGTTATAGGCAATGCCTGTTTATCCGTAACAATGATAGCGTCATAAGCAGACATATCTAACCCAAACTCTACGTCCATAGAATCACCGCCGGAGAAACTTATGTTAGCTAATACGGCTGTCGGATCGGAGTAAGACAACGTGTAATCGCCCTCGTCAATATACACGGTTTCCCCGTCAACGGTTATTGTGTCCGTTGTGCTTTCCGCTTCTCTGGCGGTTTTCTCAGCGTAATAGATTTTCTGCTTATTCTTTCTCAAAGTCCGCATATCAATTACCCTCTAACCTCTGCAATCTGCTTAAAATACTTTCAATCGTTGCCTGTTGTCTTGCCTGTTCGGTCTTGACTTCATCAAAGTTCTTCCGCATATCCCGGATTTCAAGTTTTATGTCCGTAGCAAAATCTGAAAAACTTTTAGTCAGCGTATCAATCTTTTCTTCAAGTCTGATAACACTTCCTGCCTTTTTAACAGTTTCTTCATCATCTGCACGTTTCTTTGACTTAATCCCGAAATAAACGGCACACCCAACAGAAATAATCGAGATCAACGTAGTAAGCGTTATTGTAATGTCAGGCATATCGTCACCCCCTTATAGGATTTTGACAAATGCGTGAACATCACTTAACATCTTGTTTCTATCGTACCAAGTCCTTGATACGGAATTTTCGGAATGGTTTTTCTGACCCTCAGCACCACTCTGGTTGTAATCGTACCTTGCAAGGTTTGTAATGGTTGAAAAATACCTTGTAGACAGTTCGTCAAGTATCTTCTTGTCCGTGTAGTTGCTATTGCCATACTCACGCCTTGCCATTACATCCCTTATGGCTATCTCAACCTTATTTGCCAGAAGGTCAACATTGTAACCGTCCTCGTTCTTTAATTCCGTTGCCAAGAGGCTTGTTATCTGTGTTTTAAGTGAACTTATGTCAACCATCTGTCAGCCTCCTTGCATAAAGATTTATGCTTTAGGTTTCCTTCCGCCTTTTTTTGTTTCTGATTTCTTCTCAGGCTTTTTAACAAGCACTGATTTCGGTTCGTCAAGGGCTTCGTTCTCTACGGGTTCTTCAACCGATTCCGTAACGGCTACTTCCTCAGTAACCGCTACGGTTTCAGTATTTTCAGTTTCGATAGGAACGTCCTCGCCGGGAAAGTATTTCTTGCCATTAAATTTAACCGTGTACGGATATTTCATGGCTGCCTCCCTTTCGGCTTAGTAAGCCTTGATAACGTATGTTTCATCCATTCTCTCGAATGAAGGAAGAACGATCTCGGAAACGGTGGTCTTTGTCTGTACGGGATCACTTGTGGTAGTAACTGTTACAGCAATACCTGTCTTAACAAGTGTTGTGTCATAGTTAGGATCAGCCATAAGTGTACGCTCGTCAGGAGTAGTACCAAACCAAGTATTACCAAGTGCGCCTTCAGGAATGAGTGCGCAAAATCCATTTGCAAAGAACTGAGTGGTTACACCTGCCTCGGTCTTGAACTTCTTTGTGTAAACGATAATGTTGATGCTAAGCTCGGTAAGGAATAATTCCTTAACCTTTGCATCAGTAATCATTACGTTTGCAGTAGGGTTCTGTGCAAGGATATAGCTCTTAACCTTCGGATTAGCCTTTACATAGTTAAAGGTTTCACGGGACATGATAGCGATTGAAGGTCTTGTGCCTGTAAGAGTTTCAACTGCATCCTGTGCATCCTGAATATCCTTAACAGGGTCTGCTGTAGAATCAGCAGTAAGGTCATTCCAACAAGCATGGCTTGTAAGTGCCTCATAGTTGTTTGTGGAATAGCTGTTAGTAGGATCGTAGTTGTAAGAATATGTAGCACCATCAGCCGCAATACTGATTGAAGGATGTCCGCCTGTAGGGTTAAGGAGCTGCATAATCATTCTCTCAGGAACAACCTCTGCTCCGGCTACAAGGGTTTCAGCATCATTAAAGATGCGGTCAAGGACTTCCTGTGCGTAAGGATCAGCAGAATCCTTTACTCTAAGGATTTCCTGCTCATCAACTTCCTTAACAAGCATACTCTCCTTGAAGTAAGCCATTTCGGTCTTATCAATCTTGATACCCTCACGGCTTCTGATTGTGGACTTAGTATCAAATGCACTCGGCATAAGTGATACAGGAAGTCCCTTTGAGGTCTTAATCCACTTTAAATCAAGACCCATCTTCTTCTTAGCAGGGAAAAGAAGGCTGCCAAGATAAGGTATCTGGTTGCTTGCTGCATTTTCATGCACTATAGCAATAGCTTTAGATGAATAAGCATCTCTTAATCTCATGTTTTTTTCCTCCCTCTAAATTATTCAAAAGCAATAAGGGGCAGAGCCGCCTTAACAGCGTCAGTAATAACGCTCGCATTATCAACCTTAGGACAGTTAGCAACATTAACTGCTGCAAATGCCTTGATAAGTGATCCGTTAGGGTTAGTTACATAAACATCATTAAGCAGGATGCCTACTGCATTGCTTGTGCTTGTGTACTCGTCAATTACGGTGTCTTTTGCTACTGTACCGTCAGCAGCTATGGGAGTACCTGCCTTGATTACTTCTGTGTAAGCAAATTCGGTAGCTGCGATAGTTACGGGAACTAAATACTCGCCACCAAGTTTTCTTTTCAGAATTTCAGGTGTCATTTCAACTGCATTAGAAGTGAAATTCATAATCTTTTTCCTCTCTTTCGGATTATTTTAAGTATGATGCCATTGCATCACCCTGTGCCTTACCGCCTTCGGTCATGCGCTTTGCATAACCCTCAGCATAGGTTTCGGCTACAGATTTCTCTGTTTCACTACCACTTCCGCCCTGTCCGCCGGGATTACCTGCTTTTCCTGCAAGTTCGACTTCTCTGGCTGAGGCAGCGTTCTTTTTGGTATCGGACAATATCTGACCGAATACACTAAAATTGACATTGCCATCTTCATCAAACAAGGTATTCGCCTGTTCTCCGACAATGCCTAATTCTGCAAGTTGCTTCTGTGTCTGCATAGTCTTGATATTCTTTTCAAGTTCTGCGACTTTTTTTAGGGCATCTTCCGTTGCCTTGTTTGCACGTTCCACATCTGACAAGCCTTTTGAATTGATCTCGTCAAGCTGTTTCTGTAGTTCTGTGACTTTTTCCGCCTCAGTACGATACTTTTCAGCCTTATCATTTGCTGACTTAACTTCTTTGTTTACTGAATTGAGGTAATTCGTTACCTGCTCGTCAGTAGGATTCTCAATTCCAAGTGATACAAGTACGCCTTTGGCAATCTCCCGTGTCATATATTGACCTTCCTATCCACCGATTGTTTAACGTGCTTCTCTGCACTTGTGGATTGCTGATTTACGCTCACAGCTTTGCAAGATTTATAAAGAACACTTAAATATGTGTTTCTTTCTCAATAATTGGGTTATGGTATTCAGCCTCAGCCTTTGCCCTAACAGCTATCGCTTCTTCAAGGGTGTTATATGTTCCCAACGAAACATTTTTGCCTGAATTTCTGATTTTAGCTTGATAACGTCCAGATTTCAGTATGTAAATTCCAAGATGCCCTGAGTTGCTTCTTGCTGTTGTGTTTATTGAATTTACCCTTAAACTTGCGTATCTTAAATTTTCTCGTCTATTATCAAGCCTGTTTCGGTTTATATGGTCTATAACATATCCTTTTTCCCTTGCCATCAAAAATTGATGTAAACATACCGTTTTGCCTTTTACCCGTGTGGCAGGATAACCATTTATCCCTAAATACCACCGATATTGTTTGATTTTCTCCCAATCTTGAATATCGCAAATTGCATACTCGGTACTGTTTGCAAGGGAAAAACTAACAACATCTTTTTCTATCTTCCAATTTGCAATACCTAAAAACTTGCTTTTGATAATCAACTCGCTAACCTTTTCTTGCATGGTTTTGTTTTCCCATTCAAGGTTATCTGCTCGGTTATCTTTCTCATTACCGTTTTTATGTTTTAGGCACTCCATCATGGGTGCTTTAGGTAAAAAAGCTATCCCAACCAAAAAATCAATTTTAAATGTCTTTCTGCTATTCTTTTTGCTCAATGACACAATGTTATGTCGAGTATTAAGCAGTTTCGCAGGTTTGTTTTGCGAAATTCTTTTTACTCTACCTTCGTTACTGACTTGATATAACCCTTCAAACCCAACAATATCTCTCCATTCTTCCATCTTGTTTTCTCCTTGTTTGCAAGATGGAAGGTAGCGGGAGCATACCCCGCCATGCGTCACCTTCCGGGTTTTTGCTATTTCAGCCAAAATCATGTGTATTCTGCGTGGCAACGACAATTAATTACTTCTTCTGGATTGTCATATCCGTTGATTTCATCACAAGGGTACATAAGTTCTGCCATGCCAACCTGAAACATATCGTCTATCGGGATTGTCACCCCATCAACATCTATATGTGTTTGCCGTGTCTTGTTATCGTGAAATGACTTCCACGTTTTTAACGTTTTGCCACTCTCTTTAGCTTCTAAAAGTTCATCACCATTACCTGCATTGTTAATTTCATTTTCCGCAATGGTAATCGCTCTATCTTCGGAAGTCATGTACTCTACGTCCAACTTCTCTAAAGTATGGTCAATAACATCCTCAGCCACACGTTCTATGTGTGCATAATTTGGTCTGTAGCCATACGCTAAGACTATCTGTGAGTATTCCGAGATAAGCCTGTTTATCAGTTCTTCCCTTGTAACCTCGGCTGCAAGGGAAAGCAAAAACAGATTTCGGATCACACGTTCAAGGTCTGTAGCTGCATTAGTCCGCCTGATTATTTCTTCTTCCGGGATTCCCATATCATCAAAGTAATCCATGATGATTTTCCTGACGGACAGTTCATCTATCTCGCTTTTAATGGTTTTCAGTTCATCAATTATTCGTGTTGCCATTCAGATCACCTACAATCTGTTTAGCCTTTGCAACCTGACCATTTAAGCCCTGTTTAGCAATCTCGGTATCTATCGCATCATCTACTGTATGCCATAAAGCATCCAAGTAAGGCTTGCTCTGAATAAATGTTTTCTCTGCATCAGCCCATAAGCCTACAACCTTAATTGCAACTAACGGATGTATGCCAGACCTTAACAGGATTTCAAGCGATTCAGCCTTGACAAGCAGGTTATCCGTAGGACTATGAACGATATGTACGTCATAATCCATTTCCGTAAGCTCGCAAGGATTAGGAGTTACAGCCTGTGAGATAACCTTTAAGGCAACCTTGTTAAGCCGTTTATCCGAAACACATACATACGGGTCTTTCAGGTTCGCTCTCTGCCTTGCGAAATCCCATCCGTTTCTGAGCGATACGGCTCCGGCGGTGTCCCCGCCCGTGTTACTCTGACGATTAGGGATAGCCAGAATATCCAACGCACTATTCCAAATATCATCCTTGCCAACCTGCGTACCCTCCTGATTCAATTCCTGTGACAGAAGGCTAACATCAGCGTTGCCCTGACCGTTAGTTGACTTAACAACCAACGCACCGTTCATCTTCATTTTGTTGAACACTTCTTCGTCAACGTCACAATCCTTAAACTTGAACCATGATTGAACGAACTGAGCTATACCGTCCACACGGTTACTCTGGATTTCGTTGACCGCATCCAACATGGATATGACCAACTCTATGTCCGACAGCCTGTCAGCGTTGTTAGGATATTCAACTATGGGGATTCCGCCGAAAGCATGGATATGTGTATCAGTTATCTTGCCCTGTTTGAAGATGTATTCAAGGTATTCCGAAAAACACTGATAATACTGCTCCCCGTCCTCGTCCTTTAACTGCTGCATAGCTAAAAGCGGTTCAAAGGTTATGGATGAATAAACCACTATGGTGTTCATAGGTGACGGAGCAATGAGCCTGTACGGAACTGCATAAGGGGCTTTAGTCCTCTGGATAGCCTTAAATCCCGTTCCAACGCTTGAAGTCCACTCACCGCACATTATGTCTATAAGGCTCTTATTTGCATTACGGTTATAATCGTTAAGTGCGTCTACAGCCTTGTTGATCTTCTCGTCATTCTTTAAGCTGACGCACTGTACGGGTTCGCCGTATGTCTGAGCGTTCTTGAATGATACGATCTCAAACGCATGGTTCTCTACTACAGGATTGTTTATATCATCCCTAATGGTCTTATCACGGTATAATACAGGCTGATCGCCTTTGTAGTAGTCATGCAGATAACGGATAGCAGGTCTGTTCCAATTCAGCGTAGATGCACCCTTGTTTATGATTTTCAGAATGTTATCGGGAGTAACTTCTGAAAAGTCAACATATGCAGTTTTCCGTCCGTACTGACCCTTTACCAAGTCCTGAAATCTTCGTGTGTTCATTACGCCTCCCATTGCCCTAAAAAGAAAAAACGCCCTCGCAAACCTTTACAGTTTGCATAGGACGCATATATCGGATTTTATATCTCTCTAATTTTGCTTATAGCACTTCAATCTGCGAAGTCAAGTATTTTTTGCATATTTTGTGTATTTTTTTAGTATATTTGCCCGAATCATACAAGATATTGTTTCCGGCGGAACGGATTTATGGCTGCTTCTACCCTTGCATTAGCCCAAGTACCTTCAAGGAAGTATGCAAGTGACGCTAAACTGTCCGCAGCATCTTGATGTTTGTGTTTCTGGTTAGCCTTAAAGTTAAAGCTGAATAGGTTAGTCATAAACATACGATACTGCTTGTTTCTGCATGACGGATCACGGAAATAATACTCACGGATAGACCCCGCCTTATCCCAGATACGTTGTGCTTTACGCTTATCAGTAGGTGCATACTCTGACCGCAGGTTAATCTTGATGCCCTTACTCTGCAATTCGGCATTAACCTCGTCCTTATACCCTTCTCCGCCCTGATTAGCCTCAAAGTACCCGCTTGTGACATGATGCTCTATGATCTTGTCGATAACCTGCGGTTTAGTAAACTTCTTCTCGGAATTATCGTAGACTACATCCTCGATATACACCGAACCGTCCTCATACACATACGCTATCGGCAATGACAGGTAATCGTCACCGCCTAACGCTACGTCACACGCAAATGTGACTTTCAGGGGTTCTTCATTCGGCAATATGCCATTGTAATATTTCATATCGTCAGGCAGGAATACCGCACCCTCACGCTCTACAGGCTCTTGCATATACTGTGCTGACCACGAAGCCATATCACCGTCATTCTCAAACCTTGCCCGTATCTCACGATATTTAGCCGTACTGAATCCGACACCAAAATCATAGTCAAAGTTGGATTCGTCCTTCTCGTTCATGGCAGGTATCTTGATAATCTTATACCGTGTTCCCGGTGCAGCTAATCCCGCCTGTAAAAACTCATGTCTGGTACAGAATATGTCATTAAGTGACCATATTGTGCCGATTCCAAGTATCTTGCACCCTTGTTTCTGTCTTGAAAGCACGTTGTTGTTAAAGAATTTCAGCTTTTTAGCCAATAAGTCCTGATTCAGCACTTCGTTGATGCCTTCGTGAAGATCGTCAAGTATCAGCCATCCTTTAGCATCAAACTGTCCGTTCAAGCCCGCCTCCATGCCACGCCCCGAAAGTGTAGCATACTTCTTCCTACGGGTAAGGTTCAGCCTGTGGGCTTCTGAATCCGTATGCGCTATGTTCTCGCCGGGGAAAACATCACTAAATGCGTATGTAGGGTCTTTGATTATCTCAATAACGCCATCCACAAACGCCCCGCCTAACTGATTAGCGTATGTAACATACAGGTTTGACGGTTCATCATTACGGGCTATATGCCATGTGGTAGCAAATGTAACTATCTGCGATTTGCCCGTTCTCGGCGGCTGATGCAGGTATAACTCGTCAAGTTTATCATCTTCCAAGTCCTGAATGGCATCAACAACCATCTTCAACATCTTCCTACGGGGTTCATAGAATCTTTCTTTACGGGGTCTGTAACGCTCGATATACAGGCAGAATGAATCCAACTCATACTTCGCAGCATACCTCATGCAGTTATAGTATTGGTTTATTATTTTATAACCCTGTTTATTCTCCTGTGATAACTGTTCTATCTGTTCAAAACTGCCATGTGCTTTTTCCCGCATATAATCACGCATGACATTCATAGCCCTATGCGCTACATCTATCGTGAATTTAGGATCACCACATTCGTCTGCCAAACGGACAGCTAACTCCATGGCATCTACAAGCTGCTCATTTGCGCCATTGTATTTTTGGTAAGTCTGATACTCGCTCAGACGTTTCTCGATTTCTTCTCTTGTCATTCTCTAACGCCCTTATCTCCGCTTCGGTCTTTATGAACGGTAATACCTTCGTGGTCTTTCCACACGCATACCATACCTGATACCATTTCCAGAATGTGTTATATGCCATTCCAAGTTTTTTGGCATATTTAGCATACATCACAGGATCGACATATTGGTGTTCCGGCATTTCCAATACTACGGATTCCCATTTCTCTTTAGTCATAAATATAGTTTTGTTAGAACGGTCAATCCCGCCTTTGGCACTGTTAAACATTTTTGTCACCTACTCCCTAACCCGTGGAATATGTCTGTAACGCATTTAAAGGGGGCATTTACCCCTGTTTCACCCCTTTGGGGTATATTTATACCATTTGCACTTTTGACACCCCTTTACGGGCAAATTTGATAACGTTATATAACGTTATGCCCTCCGACACATTTTTGGGGCAGCCATCTAACTGCCCCTATCATGCGCCGGAATATCAAAGGATGGTCGAAGTAATGGGTAACTATCATTCTGCTTTGGCTAATGGAGTATAATATATATCCTGTACTCTGCCATCTTTGTAGGTTATAGTCCCTACATAATCACCAATGTTGATGTGAGTTCTGGGATTTCGCTTATCCTCGGTAAAGTCAACATGGTTTTCCACTTTTTCAATCCCTAATTCCCGCAGATAGTCACGATACCAACTCTTGCCTGTCAGCCTAACCATGTCTACAGGAATTTTCTTTGTCGGGTCTTTACGGCTTGTAACCGTTACTCCCCATCTGGCAGATAATTCTTTCTTCCCTATCCGGCAGAACACATAGTCATTCAGGATTTCTTTGTAGTTCTCCGGCATACTCCTGTGTCTGCCACCAAATGCCCCTGTTCGTGATCTTGCCGAATGTAATCTTTCCGTCATGGACTTTTGCAAGTGAACGTTCATGTGACAATCCTTGCATAATGGAACTATATTGCTGATCTTATCAGCCCCGCCTATCTCTATCGGCACTACATGATGCCATGTTATATCTTCCCTGCCACATGACACACACCTGACTATGCCATCTTCTCCGGCAAACTTGTCTGTTAATGCCTTAATGATTGCACCGTTGCCTAAAATACCTGCTGTTCTCTTTACTTCACTCATAAGCTGCCACCTTCCTGTGTGCTTAACTACGCCTACATCCATATCATCACCTATCGAATGGGCGCGGATATGTATCTGTACGTTTAAATTTTAGCGTAGTTATCGCCTATTAAGAGTACATTCGCAACAGGAAGGTATTATTATATTAATATATATTCTCTTAAACTTTATGTAAGGTACAGTTATGTACTTAACTTTATCGTATGTATAGTTATGGGATTATCATTCTTTGTACTGTCAGTATAAGTTCTACAGGAAAGGGCGGATTTTTGTTTTGTCGGTAGGTATATTATTTTATATATATCCCTGTACTACTGTTATGGGTATCAGTATTCTCTATAGGTCTATATATACTATACAGGGGATCACTGTTCGGTCTATCCTTAACGTTACTCCTGTCACCCAAGAAAGTGACATTTTTGTTTTGTCGCTACTGAAGGGGCTAAACAGGGGCGGGGTGGGGCGGTTTCTGTAAACCCCCACGGCAGCCCCCACGGCAAAAATCCAGAATGCAAGCCGGGCATATTGCAAAAGATGTAGCTTGCTAATTGTTTTTAAATTGTCGGCTTTTTATTTCGTAAAATTGCGATAATCCGTAGTTTAGCGAAATATTACAATAAAAGCAAACAAGCCCTAAACCCGCATAAAATAAGGGCTTAGAGCGTTTTTTATAGCTGTTTTTATGGTATTTTGTCGGCTTATTATTGTATCATTTACACATACAATTTAATTTTGCGGCGTTTTCTCTTGATCCGTTAACGCTAATAAGTCTGGCAACGTGTCAATTATTCCTTGTGTAGTATGCTCCTGTATCGGCTTATCAAGGTTGTATTTGTAATTTCCTGCTGCTAATCTTAGAATAGGCACCGGGCTATTCTCAAAACGTGCTACAGTATCTTTTTTTGCGTTTTCCTGCATGATTTTGTATAACGGGCTATAACCGGAGCTTAGCCATTCCCTGATTGTATGTTCTTCTATACCAACCATTTTATAAAATGGGTCTGGACTACAGTTATAGCCGTAATAGTTACATAATCTCAAATATACATCATAAGCCGTTTTAATTTTTACAGGATCATAAAAGGGTTTATTATAATTATTATATATACATGGCTTACATAATAACTCTAAGTTTACACTATATACCCGGTCATACAATCGGGATAATAAATATAAAAATTGTGTGTATGTGAAATCAGGATATATTTTCTTTTTTTCCATAGGATCACTATATTTGAGATTATCGTCAATAATTATCTGTTTTATTTCAGCCCGTAAAAATTCAAGGTAAGCTCCAATATTATTTAATATATAATCATTGCTATTCTGTACTACATCAATAACCCCTTTTACAGATTCTTTTTTAGTTTCCTGTAAATCTGGATTATTTATTTTTTTTCTTGCCATATACACAACCCCTTTATATAATCAATTAATTATAATCCTTATAATCAAATATTAATATATCCAAAAATAAAAAAGCCCGGTCAAGCTGTTAACTTGAATAGGCTTTTATATATCATGTTTTTAATAGCAGTTTACTCTTGATCTTTTCCGGCTGCCTTTTCTGGATCATTTAAAAAAATCCCGTCAAGAGTTAACAAGTATTTAAAATAATCACTTGCATTTTTAAACCCCTTATTAGATGCAGCTTTTAACACTTTTTCTTTACTTCCAGAATTTAAAATAATGCTTATATGGTCATATTTTGTTTTATTATAATTGTTTTGACGGTCAAGCCGTTTTTGATAACGTGCTTGTATTATATTTAAGTCAGTTTCTTTTTTTCTCATAACATAACCCCTATTAAATTTATAATTTATAAATAGCAGTAATTTCATGTATTGTCAAGTCAATTTTTAATATCCTTGACAATGATATTATTAATATTTCTGTAAATCTCTTTTTAATTTATATTATTAATATCTTTAAAAATACCCTTGACAATGCTTTTTATTTGTGCAAATTGCATATATTGTTAATATCCTTGACAATGTATTTTTATGTAGTTTTCACAATCTTATAAAAAGTATTATTAATGATATTGACAATGCTTTTTATTAGTGTTATATTATAACCATAGAAACAAGAAAAAACTAAAAAGGAGGTTTTAAAAATGCCGTATATAAGAACATTAAAAACTATTAATGATACTGTAAACCCGGCGGCATTATTTCCAGAAGATCACGAAAAAGCCGAAAAAATGATTTTAAATTATAACCGGGGCTTTTTGATTTTATCGGAAACAATGGAGCAAATAATCAAATTATCATTAGCAAGAAAAGAAACAATGTAAACCACACAACCACATCACAAAAACAGGAGGGAAAAAGTTATGACAGTATTAGAAGCATTACAGGCAGCAAAGACAAGCGGCTGCAAGGCGTACAAAGTAAAAAAACATGACACATTCGGTTATATCATCACATCAAACAATAATATTTTAGCAGTATCAAAATCTATGTGGGGCGCAGGTGTTGTATTTACTTTTGAATATATACCATCACAAAAAACCGGTTCAGGGTGTGCTTGTATGGAAGGCGGCGAACATGATTTTGGCATAACAGAAATAAACGCCGAAACAATAGCATATTACGAAAAAGAAGGTTTTGAATTTGCGAAGAAATTAAAAGCGACATTTTACAGCAGCCCGGCGGCATGGATGGAAAAATTGTACTGGAAAAAAGACATTGAGGAAATATAAAAAGGAGGTATAAAAATATGAGTGCATGGATGGTTAGTAATGAAACATTAAGTAATATAGCCAATTTGATAGATACATACAGGGTAACGGGTTTCAATGGTTTCGGGTATGATATGCCGGACGGTTTAATGCGTATAGTCGGGAGTAAATCGACAAAACAAATTTTTGAAATGCTTGTCAATATGAACAAAGAAGCCTTAAAAGCACGTTATCCACAGTCTTATGCTGAAATGATCGGCGAAACAATTTTCGATAGTAAATCTAATATTTATCGCACACAATACGCCGGTTTAACTTATCACTTTCAATTTTTAAAATCTTTACAATGCTATTTATATCAATGTTATGAGGGCAATATCCCGGATTGTGATTTATACAAAGAATTAACTAATTTAAAACACACTTTACAAAGCTATATTATATCAAAAATGCCCGAATATCAAGCGGCAGAATGGAAATAAAAAAATAACCGCTCATTGGTGGAAGTTGTCCGGGATCGTCACCCGGCGGCGGTTTTCTTGATTATAAAATCAGGATATACACAACCACATCACACAATTATATTTTAAGGGGGTTAATTTATGGATATTTTAAAAATCGAACTTGACAACGAAACAAGGGGAAAAATTTCTTGTTGTGATCCCGAAACAATAGCACAAGCACTATATAAAATGGCTTGTGATCTGGATTTTTCCGACTATGAGGAAAACCGGGAAAAAGATATTTCTGATTTAATTGATTGCTTGTATCAAATTAAAGCTATAGCACAAAATCCCTATAATAACGATTATTATAGAACTTTTTTGTTATGTCTGGAGCGCATAACCGATAAAAATATATAGGAGGTTTTGCACATGACAATAACAAGAAAAAACTTTACAATCTTAAAAAATGCAGCTTTACAGGCTGAAAACACAAAAGAAGTAAATCAGGCTATACAGGAGACGGAAAAAGCCGCCGCCGCTCATAACGGAAAAATGGTTGCATACATCACGGAAAAAAGGAAAAACAACAAAAATTATTGTAGATAGAAAAAGCCACTTGTAAAAAAGAGTAAACTATATTATATTAAAAAAGGGGCTGACAATATGAAAAACAGAACAAGAAAAGCAATAAAATATAATAGCATTTTAAGGACCTTTTAAAAGGTCCTTTTTTAGTGCAAACGGTTATATTATAACCCGTTTAAAATCCTTTTAAAACTGTTTTTTCTCTATACCATTATATTATAGCATAGAGATATAAAAAGAGCCGTAAAAGGCTTTTAAACGCTTTACAGATACATTTCTTTATTTCTGGAAGTATGGCAGCCGGAAAAGTCAAAAAGGATCATAACAAGAACATTTTTCCGGCATAGTCTAAAAGGCTATAAATCATTATAAGCCATTTTAAGCCGTTTTAATGCTTGTATGGGTATTTATACCACTATTATATTAAAAGCCGTTTAAAAGCCGTTAAAATGCTTTACAGGGGCATATTATAAAAGGGTGCTATCCCTTTTTACAGGGTTTCCGGGTTTCTGGAAGTCATACGGATATACAGGACTAAAAGCCGATACTATACCGCTACAACGTCATAAAATGCCCGTTATGCCGTGTTTGTTGTTTCAAATGGTAATATATACCACTTTTAGAGAAAAGCCCGTCAAAACCCGTTTAAATGCGTTGTGTTAGGCATATGCCTAAAAAGTAGACACAAGCACAACAAGCCCGGCGGCGTATCAGGAAAAAAGCCAGAATTATGTCAAAAATGTAAAATCTGACCATTTTATCGGTATAAACCTGAGCAAAAAAAATTTTCCGAAATTTCAGCCCCAGAAATGAAACATAGGGGGGGTACTTTTTAGGGGCATTATAAATTTTGGGGAAAGTTCCGAAACGGATTTAAACAAAAAATCTGTTTGAAGTTAGTTTGAGCATTAGGGAAAAAGTAAGCAAAAAACGGGCATTATAATTTCAGGGCATCAGGAAGAAAAAAGGCATTAAAAATCTTGTGAATTTTGAGTGCATATTACAGGAAGAAAAGCACGAAAATGTGTATTGAAAATTCGGAAGAAAACAGGACGGAAAACCTGCGGAAGTGCATCTGGAATTTTCGGATCATAAGTCAGCAGCATTTTCAGCAAAAGTTTCTGCATAGTCTGGAAATAAAATTCCTACGCATATGCAACCGCTTATATATCGGGTATTCAGGCATAATGCTTGTCTAAATCCCGTCTAAATCCTGCCGAAATTTTCAGCAGTTAGACAAGAAAAAATAGCCCTTATCCTGCAAGACAAGAGCTAAAGTGAAATGAAGAAAAAAGTGTTGCATATGGGGTAAAAATCAATCTGTAGTATAATCATTATACACAATCCCATTTTGCAAGTCAAGCGGAAACGCTTAAAAATGAGCAAATCCGGCATAAAACAGGGGCAAAATCGGCAACTTTTTTAAAATCAAAATTCTGGATTTTTGAGCGTTAACATAGGGGGGCTTAAAAATTTTGCATTAAAAATTTCGGCAGCTCCCAATAAAGAAAAACGTACAAAGAAAAACGTTGATTTTAGCCTACGGGTATGCTACAATACAGATAATTACAAAACTCCTTTAATGGATTTTGTGATGTGGTTAGGGTAGATGGTGATGCGTCTACCCATTTTTTCTGCAATTTTTTGGCATAAAAAATAAGACCACATTCCTGTGATCTCACCACTTTGGTTACACCATATTCAAGAGGAAACCTTCATACGGCTTGTAAATATGCCATTCCTCTCTCCTGTTTGGTTACACTTTGATTACAGTAATCAATTCCATATCTGGAAACCCTTGAAAAATAAGGGTTTGTAACGCACCTAATGGGATTCGAAGCGAAACTTAAATCACGGAAACCCTTGATACATAAGGGTTTACACCACTTTTACAGTGCGTTTACATTTGATTACACTTTATTAAGCCGTTCCTTGATTTCGGAAACCTGCTTATTGTTGAAATAATAATGTTTCTTAGTGGTGAGTATCTCGGTATGCCCCATCTGTTTTTCAATAACTTTTTCCGGCACACCTGCATCTATAAGTTTCGTTGCGTATGTCTTACGGATTTTGTGAAAACTCCTAAACGGAATATCCACACATCTGCATAATGATTCTATCTTGTTGGATAGCCAAGCAGCTTTAATCCGTTTACCGTCACGCAAGAAAACGTAGTCATTCTTTTCACCCGTGTAGGCATATAGGCTACGCATGATTTCTTTAGCCTGATCCGTAAGCACTACAGGACGGATTCCGTCACGCCCTTTAGTAAAGTTCCTGACTTCTTCTATCCACTCACCATGTTTGCCTTTATATTTTATTTCTGTCCTTTGTACCGTCAGCACATCCTCGTTCCAATCTGACCATTTAAGGGCTGATACCTCACCAACCCTTAAACCTGTCATAAATGCTAACGCTACACCCAAACCCAACATATCAGGGTTTTCTGTTATATACTGCTTTAGCCTTGTTTCTTCATCTATAGCAAATACCTGTTCTGCATCCTTGATTTCCTTACGTTCAAATATCTTACTTGACAACTGTAGTTCCGACATAAACAGGCTTATACGCATATCAGTATAGCCATGCTTACGGGCATATATCATGGAACCGCTTATCAGTATTCTCATGTTTCCCCAATTTTTAGCGGTCAGATGTTCGTCAGCTATCTTGCTCTTGATAAAGTTTTCCAGATAAAGTTCATCAATTCGTTTTACTTCTTTGTATTCAAGTTCTGTCCCGTGTATATACCGCTTATAGTCAGCAGTATAACGGTCATAAGTCTGTTTCTGGATTTCTCCGTATTCCAATTTCTCGGAAACCCAATTATCGAAACATTCTTTAAACTTGATCTTAGGGTCTTTATGAATCTCTATAATCGCATCTTCGAGGTCAGCCCTAACCCTCTTTGCTATCAGCCTCCTTTTTCCGGCTACATCTACATAGGCTTTCCATCTGCCATCTGTAGCGTACCATATTTCTGTTTGGTCAAGAATTTTTTGTCTGTTCATCTTTTCATATTCTTGCCGTATGAAGTTGGCTAATACATTATCATAATTTTCAAAAAAATTCAAGAGGTCATTTGCATCATCCATGCGAAACACCCCTTTCACTTTGTCTTAACCGCTTATTTCGACTATCTCTGGCATTTTTATCCAGACAAATATAGCATCTAACCTTGTTAGGGGCAGCTTTCCTGATCCCGCAATCCACACATAAGCCTTGTTCTTTGCGTTCCTTGTACTTATTTCTGTTCCTTACCTTGTTTTGCTCATTTAAAACATCCCTATGCTTTTGGTAATACTCTATGTTATATTCGTTCTTTACAGCCCTACACTCAATGCAGGTCTTTTCCCCGTAATACAGCTTTTTGCGTCTACATACAGGGCATATCTTTATACTTAAAAAGAATAGTCTATCTTCTCTTGTTCTCGGCATTTCTATCTACAGGGGCAAACCTCGGTTTAATGTGCGCACAATTTTCCCTTTTCCCCCTTCTTTGACTATCTATCAATATTTTTGTAATACTCGTATTCCATTCTTGTAATTCGTTTCCATTTAAACCCTTTTGTTGTTTTCCTTCTTTCATGGTTTAAACATTCGTTAATGCTTGAAGCAGGTATATTGTTAGCCTTTCCTGCTCTGGTTTGATTCAAATACACATCTAACACATTATTGTTTAAATCCAACTTTGCAATAGGTGGTGCATCTTTCTTCAAGCTATCATCATATGCTTGTGTACTGTTTTCTGAATATGTTCCCCAATAAAGATTATCCACATTGCAATTCAGTTTGTTGTTATCCCTATGGCATACGCATTTTTTATGTTCAGGATTATCTAAAAATGTCAAGGCTACCAATCTATGTACTTGATATTTAACTGCCCCTCTATGACCTTTAAATAGATTTACTACCTTATATCCGCTATTATTCACTATAGGATGTAGTAGTTTAGGTTTTTCAAGTTTAACCATAAATCTGTTAGAATACCTATACATAGACAAGATGTTCCCATCCCGATCAATCAAATACCTTCCGTCAAAGCCTTCAATCGGTTTAAATCCACTAATATCCATATTTCCCCCTCCATAAATGATGTTACTATCGTTATCACCTATGGAACGGGTACTGATATAGATCGGGTTATCCGAATATTTTATCGTATTTGCGACTACAACCGTATGAACAAAGGTAAATCAGAAACGTGGATTTAGTCTTTATCCTACGTTTAAATGTCCAATCCCTTAAACTAATAACATAAAAGTGCCTACTGCACAGGGGACATTCAAACCTAACCATGCCGCCTTCCCATTCACCTTTATTTGGTGTTTTGCAGCGGTGCTTAATCTTCTGGATTTCTTCTAACGTCAAATCATTCATTTGCTCTACCCCAATTAATTGTCAAGTAATCGTAATACTTTGCCTGATCGCAAGGAATATCAGAAGGCTGTTTTTCGTAAGGCGGCATTATAAAATCATATCCATTTTCTCTTAATTCCATGCTTATTTCTTTTCTTACAGAATCAGGCAAGGCACAATCAAACATTACCTCACACCCATACTTACCCTCGGAAATAGCCTTCTCTATGCTCTTGTCGATATTGTTTCTAAACTCTATTATTTTTGCCTGAAATCTTGTTTTATCCCAAGCTATCCCTGCACTAATCATCTGTCTACTCCTTCCCGTACTCCATCTGTTCATTCTCACACTTCATTAAAAGTTCTATCAAACGTTTCCAACAGTTAACATCACCCTCAAACCCTGTCGGCTTGCAATGATCTTCGCACCAACTAACATTAGGTTGCCCGTCAACAGTATCAATAAAATCATGTGCCATAATGTCAACAACTTCCTCATACTGACAGGGCTTCTCAAAATACTTATTCAGGAGTGCAAAAATATGTTCCCGTTCATCTTCAAGTTCCTTAATTCTGGCTTTCAGTTCGTCAATCTCGGTCATAAGTCCACCTCAATTTCAATTTCTTCGTTCCAAAATTCTCTTATAAAATCTTCCATTTCTTTAACACCAATCGTACACCAATAACCATCATCAAATTCTTTCATTATCGGACATTTATAGCAATGATACCCATATGCCTTACAGATTTTTTCTTTCTGTTCATCCGTCAGTAATTTTCTCTGTGTTTTCATCTTTTACGCCTCTTTAATTCCTGTCCGCATTCAGGACAAAATTTCAGCTTAAAGCCAAAACCGTTATGCCTATATCTAACAATTCTGCCCGCATCCTTTTTCTTTCGGATGCTCGGTTTCCATGAATGAGATACTAAAGCTACCGTATAATCGTATTTAGCCTTTTCTTCACCCTCGTTACGACATTGGTTTTCTATTTTTTTTAGGAAATAATAAAGATCACAAAACTTACAATTAGCCATGTTGCTCACCTCATAGTCATATGCAGGATAAAGTTTTCGCCAAACAAAATCCTTAACATATCAAATTTGGCTTTAGCCTTTTCCTCGTCATATTCAAGCGTTTCAACCTGTCCCCAAGAGATGCCGTACTTATCCTCTGGGCTACGTTTCTTTGAAATGTAGATTATGTAATTATTCATGCTTAACCTCCTTTTTCTCCATTTGCATTACTGCAATACAGAATTTGTCGATTACTTGTTCCACTACGTTGTTATCCTTGCTGTCAACGTAGTAAGTAGTTTCATCAGCACTTTCAATATTTCCGTTTGCGTCATGTGAGTATTTCTTAATCGTGATCTCGGTATATAAACCCTCGTTCTTATGCTTTGGTTCAAAATGACAGTTCCACTCACTACACGCATAAAGAATCTCGCCATTATGTTCATATGTCATATAGTGCTTGCAATGCTCACAATCTCTATCAGCCATTATCTACCTCTTTTCTAACCACCGCATTAAATCCCTTTTGCAATCCAGACATAAATCAATCGTAATTACATCAGGGTATGGGTGGCAATCTTTTGTGATTTCATATCGCCATGCTTCTTTTTCTGTTAAAAGTTCCTTACTTAAAAATGGAATTACTTTCCCGCATCTATCACATACTTTAGTATCAGCCATCCTTAACCTCCTTATCTTTCGCCCAATGCCGACACCAACCTGTCATAACCTCGGTATAGCCTAAATATCTATCATTATCGATATCGCAAAGGCAAATAGTACCACCGTTATGTATATCCTTTTTTCTTACGTTATGCCGACAATTACAGCAAACTTTTCCGTTTTCAGCACTCATTGTCTGCCTCCTTATACGGCTCTGGTAATTCCATCCATGCGATAACTTTATGGTACTTGTAATAGCCGAAATCACTATCATAGTCATACCATCCCGGTTCAACCTTATCAAAATCGTCCTTATCAACTTTCCGTAGATTTTTTGCAAAAGACTTGATCGTAACAATATTAAAATCCGTAGTCACTAAATATCGCCCATCTTTTTTAGGATTTTTGCTAACAGGATTCCACGGAATAGGAACGCTATCTATAGCACTTTGTAAAGCATCATCCCCAAGCGTCATTTCAAAATAATTCCAGACCCCGTATTCACTCATTGCGTCCTGTATATCCTGTCGGTTTACTAAATCAGCCATCCTCACCCTCCCTGTCTGGCTCGATTACTGTTGGAACGTTTCTCTGCATATCCGACAAATGTCGATTAATAATGTCTAAAACATCCGCTTTTCTAATCAATGCGTATCTTTGGCTATCTAAATGCTTTGATGTAATGTCCCACACTTGCTGACGTATTTCTTGTAACACTTCAATACTCGCTACATTTTCAGCTATATCTTCGTTAAAATCCTTTGTTTGTGCATAAAACTCTTTAGTAGTCTTGTCGATTTCTTCCTTGTTCTGTAAATATAATTTTTTTAGAAAGTCCATTGTTTGTTGCATCATGTTTGGCTTTTCCTTGTCTACCTCCTTGTCTGCTTCTATGATTGTTTCTGCTATGTCAATATCCCTATATGTATTTCCAAAAGGTTCTTCAAGTACAGCGTCTGCATCAATCAATCTTCCATGCCCCTTTGGGAGTACAGTGCCTTTTGCAAGTGCTGTTATCATGCTACCGACTGTACTGCTACCTTTCATTTGGTAACCATTAATTATGTGATTACCATCTACAAATTTTGATAATTCATTAACCGCATCAAATGTATTTTTATCAATTTTAATCACAACCTCAACTGTTTCCATCTGTATCACCTGCCTCAAAATATTCTTTCACTATCTCTATTGCTTTACCGAAACCGATTGCTTCAAGCCAATGCAGTTTTTTAACATTTCTTTCATATTCGGCATTAAGCCTTTGGATTAATTCATCCGTAGATTTAAGTGGACAATGTTCGGATTTAAAATCTGGTTCATCCATTAATTTCTTTGTATTAAACCATGATTCCGTTAAATATCCATCCTCATTCATAGGACATAGCTGATAGGAGTTTTTATAGAAGCCAGTATAAAAATGTAGAACTTTTCGTTTCGGACAATGTATGCAATTTTCCGGCATTTCCATACCTGTTAATATTACGCTCATTCTGTATCACCTGCCTTATATGGTGAGTTCCACCACATTGTATGTTCCATTCTGGCTTGTAATGATGTATATCCTCGCTTATCAAATAATGCTTTTAGTACATCACCATTTTTTGCATTGTCTGGGATCATTACTAACTTTCCGCTTGCTATTAGGTCTATCCATTCTTTCAGGGTTTTGCCGTTATAGACATATTCATTTAATACCTTGTTGCCTATCTTCTCTGCCCATTCATCCATTGTCGGCATCTTTGCCATCTGTATCACCTACCTTGTATGATTCTGGTAAAGGCATCCATGCATCCACATCTTCTGAGTCATAATTTTCAAAACCCATACCATAATAACTATCTATATAAAAAGTATCTTTATCTACTCCCCAAGCTGTTGAAACTAAAACCTCTTGCCCATCGTCAGGCAGTGGACAATCCCAACATTCTTCAATATCATGTATTCCATATTCTTCATATTGCCTTTTTTCTTCTTCTGTTGCTTTTCTAAACTTGACAGGAATCCACTTTTCCTCATGTCTTTGAATTAACCATTCTAAAGCATACCCAAAATCAGATATGTATGATTTACTTTTTGGCAAATACATAGTTTCCATTGCTGCTTTAATTATCTTGATTGCTTCTTCGTCTGTCATTCTGTATCACCTGCCTCTGTATAACTGTATATGCTCTCAATTTCGTAGCTGTTGGAACAACAATCTGGATATAACCCTGTACACAATTCTGTTAAATACTCATTAGCCATTTTCTCCGCTTCTTCCTTTGTGTCGCATAAAAATGATGTTTTAATCTCTATAGTTGCTTCAACTTCCCATTCTTTATCAAAGCTCATTCCTTACCTCACGTTCTGTCTTGTACTTGTCAATTACGTCAAGACACCAACATAATGCTCTTGCTCTATCTGTGTTTAAATTTTGATTGATTTTTACGTGTTCTTCTATCTCTGCCCTTATCTTGTCCAATGCTTCTTTCAGCCTTTTAATCTCTTTTAATGCGTCAAGATAACTCATAGATTCGTCTGTCATTCTGTATCACCCCTTATCTCTGCTATATGCCTGTCTATTATCGACAAGCAATCCTTAACACCATCATTAGAAATCTCGCTTTCATCCCGCCAATTACCGATTGCCATGATCTCGGATTTCAATTTATTCCACGCATCAAGGCTCTTGATTGATGTTTTAATCGCCTCTTGCATTTCATCATCCCAAAATGGCTGCTTACTGCATATGCTACCTAAAATAATTAAGTTTATTTTTGCGTCTGGTAATGTCATTTGTTTATGTGTTTCTTCATATTCTTTGTGACCTTCTTCACAAGAATAAACCCATTTATTACTAACTGTAGAACAACAACCTAATGTCCCATATGTCCGATTACAATGTTGACAATCCCGTCCTACGGGTACTCTCTCAACCTCTATCATCCTGTCACCCCTCACATATCCGTACTATAGCCACGCTCTTTCAGCCACTTTTCAGCCTCAGCCTTTTCCTTGCGTGTAGCACTTTTAGTATGGTAAACCATCTTGCGTAACGATACCTCAATTACCGCATCTTTAGGTAAGCGTATCTCTGACGGATAAACGCCTAAAAGCTGATACTTCCTGTAAAAATCCTTGAATTTCTCAACATCATAGGTCTTAACAACCTCGTCACGTTCTTTAGTCCATAACGCTACTAATTTTGCGTCAACCTTTGCATATTCCATATTTACCATTCCTCGCTTCCTGCATTAACTCCCTTTGACATAACTATTCTTACGCCTGTAGGTTCATCCATTGTAATCAACTCTACATGACATACATGAGGCGGATCAAACTCTTTAACCTCACCCATTCTGGTAGTTTCATCCTTGTATGGATATACCGTTTTCATTTCATCAAGCGTATCTTTAAGTTGCTTTACTGTCATTCCGTATAATTTTGTCATATGCTCACCTTCCACAATCTGTTAACTAACTTTCTAACGCCTTCTTTGAATTGTGTCTTTTCCTGTCGGATTGATTCACAATAGGCTTTTAAAGTATCTTTACAGTAATTGTAATCATCTAAACAGGTTTCAATTTGCTTAACCACACGCCCAAGAGAACCTTCAATTTTCATATCAATTTTGAACGGTGTACCAACATCCACATAATAAGCACTACCCTCTGTATTAGTGATAACACAACATCCACACATGGCAGCTTCACGGGGGATTCTGTCTTTTCCGGGATGATTGCCAAAGTCTATATACAGCATGGATTCTTCCATTAGGCTTTTAATCTCGGAAACCGTCATGTTTACGATAGGGATAAACTTTTCATCAGGCAATTCAGCCATGATCCGCTTTGTAACCCCTAAACCCTTTTTAGGGTTATAAAGTATCTGACGTTTACGGGGCTTACTTAAATCAGCCGTCATGTATTCGTCATTCAGATAATCCGTAACGTAGATGGATTCAATATGCTTGCCCTGTAGATACCAATATGCGTACCATGATTGCGATAAGAATATTGTGTTTTCAGGAAATTTCAAGTATTGATCTTTCGGAATGTTAGCCTCATAATAGTAGACACTCTCGAAATAAATTACCTTCTGGTAATCTTTGTAACGGGGTTCATTAGCCTTGCGTACCCACGATTCAGGGAATATCAGTATGCTACCTTTAGGCGGTAAATCCGTAACAACACCATTATTGCCATACTGCTTATACGTTTCGGATATGGTTACGCTTTTCTCATGCCATATATAGGCGTTTATATCCTCGTAGGTATTCAGTTCATGGCATAGTTGATGTAAAAGCTCTATTCCGCCTGTTTCAAAGCCTTGTGGTGTGTAGATGTAAATGTTCATGTTGTCACCTCACTTTCATAACACCATAAGAAACCGCAAGTCTTACCCTTATATTTCCTACAGGCTTCACCGATAACAGTTCTTTTTACCCCATAATGTCTACCCGCTTCAGCAGCCGAAATCCAACGTCTTATTTCCATACCGTTCAAGTCAAACTGAATAACCCTTTTGCCATGCTTATCACCTGATCTTTTGTTTCTTGTTCCATAGTTTGCATTTTCCTTTTGTGTAACCCATTCAAGATTATCCACATGATTGTTTTTTCTATTCTCGTCTTTGTGATTTATACATGGTTTATTTTTGGGATTTGGAACAAATGCTTTCCCGACCAATCTATGTACCGAAAATGTTTTTGTAATACTATTTCTACATAACACAACATTTCTATATCCGTTATGTATGCCAAGTTTCAAAATCATTTCGGGTAAGTGCCTGCCCTCATCACTTATTCTTTTAAGGCTTTTAATTCGTCCATAATTACTGACTTGATAAATGCCCTCATACCCTTCAATATCTTTCCAGATTTCTTCCATGCAATCACCACCTTAATCGATACGCCATGCTTTTTTCGTACCGCTAATCGACCTCCCCATCTGGTCACTAATGCTACCTTTTCGTAAGTAGTTATAGTAATACATAGGCATATCATAAATTACTTGTCTATGAGGAACTTTCATCATTTCGTTGTGGAAGTAATAGTCTGATATAGAATAAACGTCTGTAAATCTATGTTTGCCTATAAATTCACGTTTCCAACACTTATTCCAGACCGAAGGATATAACTGACCCGATTTAGCTATGGGGCTTGCATACATGACCCCTTTCCAAATAAAGCTAAAGCATAATAAATCGGGATCGTTTTCCTGTCTTAACTTTCTATCAAGCTGTTCAAATACAAACTCATGCAGAAAATGGTCATCATCATCACTCCAGATAATGTATTCCCCTTGTGCTATGTCTAAACCTGCGTTTCTTGTTAATCCATCACGCCCGAAATCGACTTCAAGGGTTTTCGCCCCGTAGCTTTCAGCTATTTCTTTAGTCCTATCCTTGCACCTGTCACAAACTACGATAAGTTCAAAGTTCTTAAAGGTCTGTGCCTTGATACTTTCAAGAAGTGGTATAATATGTCCTTCCGCATTAAAAGCGGGTATTATCACCGAAAATCTCATTTCTTC